>SAMEA3663026__coassemble_227_pt1 | contig 85421 bp, 72 predicted proteins | sample SAMEA3663026__metabat2_low_PE_015 | metagenome-assembled genome bin SAMEA3663026 (sample SAMEA3663026) | pig gut metagenome | biome: pig gut; feature: pig-associated habitat; material: faeces | place: France | collected 2012
TACTGCTTTTTTGTGATATGAACAAATTATTTTGATGAAATAATTTTTCCTACTCCATCCGACTCTCACCCCTATTCTCAATTCAACTCACAATTCTACTCACACCTAATCTCTTTTTCTTCTCTTCCACAGATTACAATTCCCTCCTCCGGGGGCAACTGCAAAATTAGTGATTACATGAGAAAAAATAACTCATTGGATTTCCTTTCAAGTCTTTACTCACCGCTTTACAAATTAATAAATCTATCTATTCCCCTTTGAATATCTCGTTAAAACAAAAATATTTACACGAATTTCGTTGTAACAAAAATTTTTATATTTCTGATTATCAACACATAAAACTACACTACAATGTTAAATAATATTAATTGTAGCTATAACATTATTATTGTTTGAAAATTTTATTGTTACTTTGCGCCAATTTTGGGGTCATATATATAATGTGTAACCTCTATTTGATTTAAGAAAAAATTAGTATGCAAGAAAACTTAGTGATAGTGGAGTCTCCTGCAAAGGCAAAGACTATAGAAAAATTTTTGGGAAAAGAGTATAAAGTGATGTCGAGTTTCGGACACGTACGCGACTTGAAGAAACAAGGCATGGGTATAGAAATAGAGAATAATTATCTTCCCGAATACGAAATACCGAAGGATAAAGAGAAATTAGTCAAAGAACTTCGTGATGCTACATCAAAAGCAAAGGTTATCTGGCTCGCATCCGATGAAGACCGTGAAGGAGAAGCTATTGCATGGCATCTGTATGAAGTACTCGATTTGAAAAACAAGATAACGCACCGCATTGTATTCCATGAAATTACAGAATCTGCCATAAAGCATGCCATCGAAAATCCGCGCTCAATAAATTTGGATATCGTGGATGCACAGCAGGCACGAAGGGTACTCGACCGCCTCGTAGGCTTTGAAATTTCCCCTATTTTATGGAAAAAAGTTATGCCGAAATTATCGGCAGGACGTGTACAATCCGTAGCACTACGCTTGGTGGTAGAGCGCGAACGCGAAATCACAAGTTTCAATCCGGAAGCATCTTATCGTGTTTTTGCCAATTTCCTACACGAAGGAGCGAAATTCTCGGCGGAATTAAACAAGAAATTCTCCACTTATGAAGAGGCGAAAGCATTCCTCGAAGGATGTATTGGTGCCAATTTCCGCGTAAACAGCATACAAAAACACCCGACTCACCGCGCCCCGGCAGCCCCTTTTACTACCTCTACTTTACAACAAGAGGCGGCTCGTAAATTCAACTTTTCCGTGGCTACTACCATGATGGTGGCTCAGTCGCTCTACGAGAGTGGAAAAATTACTTATATGCGTACCGACTCCGTTAATCTTTCCGATCTTGCTCTCGCTTCCGCTAAAAAAGAGATTATCTCTATGGCGGGAGAAAAATATTATAAACGCCGCCAATATACCACAAAAAGCAAGGGCGCACAAGAGGCTCACGAGGCTATCCGTCCTACTTATATGAGCAATCATACAATAACCGGAACTACTCAAGAGGTGAAGTTATACGAACTTATTTGGAAACGCACTATTGCCAGTCAAATGGCTGATGCTCAATTCGAAAAAACAGATATAAATATTGACATTATCCCGACGGAAACCATGAGCGACGCAAAAAGTAGTGCTCATCTCGCAACAATTGCCCCATCGGATCTTGACGCGACAGGTAAAAATTTCGTTTTTGTCGCCTCAGGAGAAGTAAATACTTTCGATGGTTTCCTTAAAGTGTACAAAGAGGGCACTGATGATATCAATGAGGAGTCTCAAGGTTTATTACCAACAATTGCAGAAGGTCAAATGCTTAATACAAAAGATATTACAGCAATAGAGAAATTCTCACAACGCCCTTATAGATATACCGAAGCATCGCTTGTGCGAAAACTCGAAGAGCTCGGTATCGGTCGCCCTTCAACATACGCCCCTACCATCTCCACTATTATCAACCGCAGTTATGTGGAAAAAAGAGAGGTGGAAAACGTGCATATGCCTTACCATACAATTACTCTTGTAGGAAATAATATTTCAGATAAAATTAATACCGACAAACCTACTGTAGATAAAGGAAAATTACTCCCTACGGATATCGGCACTGTGGTAACCGACTATCTTATAGCTAATTTCCCTGAAATAATGGACTATAACTTCACCGCTTTAGTAGAAGAAAAATTCGATGCTATCGCAGAGGGAGAATCAAAATGGACGGTGGATATCGACCATTTCTATAAACAATTTCACCCTATGGTGGAAAAGGCGGAGAATAGTACAGGGCGAAAAGTTGGAGAAAGAGAACTTGGTATCGACCCCGTTTCCGGTAAACCGGTATATGCAAAAATCGGACGTTTCGGCCCTATGATTCAACTTGGTGAGCAAAGCGATGAAGGTGAAAAACCGCGCTTCGCTTCGCTTCGTAAAAACCAATCTATCGAAACTATCACCCTCGACGAAGCCCTCGAACTCTTTAAATTACCGATAACACTCGGAGTTTTTGAAGAAAAAAATGTCAGCGTAAATATTGGTAAATTCGGACCTTACGTGCGCCTCGGCAACGAATTCTTCTCTATTCCTAAAGGAGAAGACCCTCTCGATGTATCTTACGAAAGAGCCGTAGAAATTATCGAGAATAAACGACAAGCCGACCGCGAAAAAATTCTTGCTTCATATCCTGATAATGATATAGAGGTGATTAACGGCAGATTCGGACCTTATATCTCTCATGCCGGAAATAACTATAAACTGCCGAGAAATATTGAGAAAGAAGCTCTTACTCTTGAATTCTGCCTTGAAAAAATAAAAGAAACTCCAACCTCGGCAGCAAAAGGTAAGGTTTCTCGTAAAAGTACTGCTACAAAAGCAAAATCCACGGCTAAAACATCGGCTAAATCAGCATCTGCAAAAACAGCATCTGCAAAGACAACTTCTGCAAAAACAGCCTCTGCAAAAACAGGGAAAACTACAACCAAAAAAACAACTGCGAAAACAACGAAAAAAAGCACTTCTACAAAATAAAAAAGATTGATATTATGAAAAAGATATTGATTTTATTCATCGCCGCTTTATGCACTTTCAGTGTTGAAGCTCAAACGAAACTGACAAAAGTTTACAACGAAACTATCAATCCGCTTACACAGATAGAAAATGCTGTTAATCAGGCAAAAAAACAAAAGAAGCACGTCATCTGTCAGCTCGGAGGTAATTGGTGTATTTGGTGCCTTCGCCTTGCCGATTTTATCACTAAAGACGAAGAGATAAACAACTTTATCAATGATAATTACGTGTATATTCATGTAAATTACAACCCTAAAAATGCCACTACCGCAGAGATACAAAAGCAGAACGCGCAACTATTGAAGCGACTCGGCAATCCATCACGCTTCGGCTACCCCGTACTTGTAGTTCTTAACGAAAAGGGCGAAGTTATTCATCTTCAAGACTCTGCATTCCTCGAGCAAGACAAGAGTTACGACCGCAAAAAAGTTCTCCGCTTCCTCCAATGCTGGACTCCAAAGGCTGTGAAATAATATTCCCCCTCGACAAAATATAATCAAAAAAAATCGATACAGATATCATCCTTACAACTTATCCGGAATATGATATAGAGGTGATTAATGGCAGGTTCGGACCATACATCAAACATGTAGGGAATTATTATAAGCTACCTAAAAATATTGAAAAACGGAAACTATCATTAGAGTATTGCCTCGAAGTAATAAATAAAAACAAATATAAATAACAGTACAAACAGACGCTAGTCGGTTATTTTGCCCAAACTATCAACTAGAAGAGTAGAATCTGCGACTGTTGGATAGATTGAGATTAATCAATAACATTAAATTTTGGTAGTTAAAAATTTATGAGACAAACATATAATATTTATTGTGATGAGAGCTGCCATTTGGAGCACGATGGAGAAAGTGCGATGACAATAGGTAGCGTATGGTGTCCTCAAAATAAGAAAGATGAAATTTTTCATAGGATACGTGAAATAAAGGAAGAACACGGGCTCAGTAAAAATTTTGAAATTAAATGGAATAAAGTTTCACCGGGACAACTTAACTTTTATACAGACATTATTAACTATTTCTTTGATAATAGTGATTTGCATTTTCGTGTATTGATTATTCCAAATAAACAAGAACTAAAGCACGAATTGTTTAACCAATCCCACGATGACTTCTATTACAAAATGTATTTCAATATGCTGAAAACCTTGTTTGAGCCTGATTGTGAGTATAATATTTATATAGACATAAAAGACACAAGAGGTCAACGCAAGGTGGATAAACTACATGAAGTATTATGCAATAATCATTATGATTTTAATCGCAATCTAATACGTAAAGTACAACAGGTTCGTTCAGAAGAAGTCGAGTTGGTGGCACTCGCCGATTTACTCATTGGAGCATTATCGTATGTTCATAGAGGGAAAAATACCAGCAAGGCGAAATTGAATATTATTGAACGCATTAAAAGAAGAAGTGGCTATAGCTTAATGACAAGCACCCTTTATCGTGAAAACAAATTTAACATTTTTGTTTGGAAAAGTGGATATGGAAAATAATAAATACTTTAATCTGCCGGACCTTATTGAACTATCTGATTTTGGAGGAAATTTTCATAATTATCTTGAAGCCGTCTATGTATACTTCAAACAGGACTTTATAGAAAAACGTCCTGTGTTTCGAGGAACGAGACTTGGATTGAAGAAATATCCATTATCACAAGGTAAAGAAGCAACTTTTTGGCATATGACTTCAGAAGGTGAAGATGAAGCAACCAGAGTACCGGATTTTCGTCGTATGGAAAGAATTAAATGGCCGGCTTTTATGATAAACTTTTCTGAACATCCTTATCTTAAAGTATGGGAAAACACTCGCGGAAACAAAACAAATATTCTAATTTTCCATGAAGATGAAGAATATTTAGTTGTATTGAGGAAAGCAAAGGACTATATTTTACCATGGACTGCATACTTGATAAACTACAAATCAAGAAAAAATAAACTATTAAAAGAGTACGAATCCTATATAAAAAGCAAGGAGCGGTAAGAATACCGCCCCCGTTTCTCCTTCAACACATGGTTGCTGAGATGATGCAAAGGTAGTGCTATTTTATGACATGTGCAAGATAAATATCTGTTTTAACACTTTTTTAATCAACTTAAAAATTTTCGTCTCACTACCTGGAAAAATAAGCCATTTCTGATGAAAACCTTTGTATTTGAAAAAATTTTTTAAGATAGAGGGAAGTTAAAAAATTTTTGTATTTCTCTAAAATAGTGTATCTTTGCAAGAAGTATAAATACTTAATTATTATCATATCGTAATGAAAATTGTAATTATCAACGGACCGAATTTGAATTTATTAGGCACGAGGGAGCCTGAAATTTACGGGCATGAGACTCTCGATGATATCATCAATGGATTAAAAGCCAAATATCCTGATGTAGAATTCGTGTCACTACAGAGCAATGTTGAGGGCGAAATAATCAATATGCTACACGAATATGGCTTCAGCGCCGATGGTATAATACTAAATGCAGGTGGATATACTCACACCTCTGTGTCAATAGCCGATGCCGTTGCCGCGATAAAAACTCCCGTTGTAGAAGTACACTTGTCTAATATCTTGGCCCGCGAAGCTTTCCGTTCCGTTTCTCTAATCGCCCCGCATAGTGCCGGTATCATCTCCGGATTCGGAACTATAGGCTACTCTTTGGCCGTTGATTTTTTTATAAATAAGTATAAGTAAATACTTCAAAACCAGCACCCTACCCTTTAACGAAAATCACTATCTATTGCATTTCAGTAATAGAAAACCTAACATACATAGGGACTTGAATAAAAAATCAAGTCCTTTTTTCTTCCCAACCGCCAAAAGCTAAAAGCTAACAGCCAAAGGCTAACAGCTAACGGCTAACAGCTAACAGCCAACAGCCAACGGCTAACAGCTAAAAACACCCAAAAAAAACCTAAAAGTAACTAAAAACACTAAAAATCCCGCTTATACGATTAAACCGAATTGATTTTTCATCGTCTATGCAAATGAAAAAAAACAGAAAAATAAAAATGAATAAAATAATCCGTTTTTACATCCTGACATGCTTATTAGCATTGACCTCTATAAGCAACTACACGATAGCAGCGATAGTAAAGGGTCATATTTCCGACAAACAAGGCGAAAACTTGGAATTTGTCAGTATATCCCTCACTCAAAAAAACAACAAATCAATTTTTTCAGGTTCTATTACCGACTCTATAGGTAATTATGTGATTACCAACGTAGCCCCCGGAGAATATATCCTCGAAGCATCCTTTATCGGCTACCAATCGTATGTCACCAATATAACAGTGTCAAGTAATGACCAAAAAGTAACCGTAAAAGAGATTGTATTAAAAGAGGATGCGAAACTTCTCGACCAGGTGGAAGTAGTAGGTCAAGCAAGTCAGATGCGCTTTGATATAGACAAAAAAGTATTTAATGTAGACCAAAATTTGGCGGCGAGTGGAGCTTCTGCCTCCGAAATGCTCCAAAATATTCCATCAATAGAGGTAGATAACGATGGCAATGTATCACTCCGAAACAGCAGCAGCGTAGAGGTATGGATTAACGGAAAACCGAGCGGACTTACCGAAGACAACCGCGCTCAGATACTCGAGCAGATGCCGGCAGGAAGTATTGAATCGGTAGAAGTGATAACAAACCCATCTGCCAAATTCGATCCGGAAGGCACCGCCGGTATCATCAACTTAGTGCTAAAAAAAGATAGAAAAGCCGGATACTACGGTTCCGTTTCTTTGGGCGGAAATATCAACATCTACGGAAAGCCGGAGGGTAATGTAGGCGCCAATTTCAACTACAACTCATCAAAGGTGGACTTCTATGCCAATGTCGGATTCCGCTTGATGAATTCTACATCAAGGAGTCTCACCGACCGCTACTCTTTCACTCCGGGAACAAACATGCTCGACACCATATCTTTTCTTAACAACACCACTAAAGGAAGTAGATTCGGAGGCGGACTCTTTGCACGGATGGGTGCCGACTTCCATCTCGACAAGAAAAATACCCTCAGCATATCGTTCATGGGCCACGGTGGTATGAATAAATCGTTGAATTCTACCGACTACACACAGATAGCATGGGCTGCATTAGACACTACTATCTATAACCGCTCCAACTCTCAAAAAGGTATGCATCCATCATACCATGTAGGTCTCGACTATTTATATGAAATAGATAGTAAGGGGTCGGAAATACGTGCCGGGGTCTCATACGGCGGTCACAAACGCTCCGGCGATTATTACTATACTCAAACTGTACAAAAAGGTGATATTGCCGAGTACAACCAAATACAACGCCTTGATGGTAGAAACCACAATGCAGAGGCCAAGGTGGATTATACTCAAAAATTCGGTACTAATATGAAGTTGGAGGCAGGACTTTATGGTAAATGGGATAACCGTAAATCTCCTTCACGCACTTGGAACGAGATGCCAGACGGATCTCAGGAACTCGAACAGTATAACGACTTTAACTACAATGAATGGATTGGAGCTTTCTATGCCACTTACGGCGCAAAATTCGGAGGCTTCAGCATTTCGGCAGGTCTTAGAACTGAATATACAAACACAAAAGTAGCCACTCGTGACAACGAAACCGACGACTATACATACACAAATCGACATTATTGGGAGGTGTACCCTACCGTTTTCCTCTCTTATGCTTTTAAAAACAACCACGAATTACAAGCAAACTACACCCGCCGTATCAACCGCCCGAGAGGACGACAACTGAACTCTTTCCGTAATACCAGCGACTCTACAAATATCGAATTCGGTAACCCTCTCCTCGACCCTGAAATCTCTTCTGCAGTAGAGATTAACTATATCAAATCATGGGAAGAACATGTACTCAGTGCCAGCATTTACTACCGTTTCTCCGACAATGTAATAGAAAGAGTGCGTTACCTCGATGATGACAATGTGATGTATACTACTTTCGAAAACATCTCCAAGCGCCAATCACTCGGTATCGAACTCGTGTCAAAAAACAAACTCTGCAAATGGATAAATCTTACTACTACCGTCAACGGTTACTACTCTAAAATGAATGACGTATACTACGATACCGACCTTGACGGCACTCCTGATTTACTCTACGAAGCTCAAGACAATTTTTCTTGGGATATCCGTCTTATGGCTAATTTCATAATGCCGAAAAACTTCTCGGCACAGCTAACCGGCGGATACCGTTCTCCACAAGTAGTGGCTCAAGGTACCAGTCGCGGCAGCTACTCTATCGACCTCGGCGTTAGAAAAAGCTTCCTCAATAAGAAATTAAACCTCGCATTATCAATTCGCGACGTTCTTAACTCCCGCCGCTGGGCTAATACAACTTATGGCGATAACTTCTGGCAATATTCCGAATTTATCCCTCGCGGTACTACTTTCTCTCTTACTCTTACTTACAACTTCGGAAATACTCAAGGAAAACGAAAAGCTAATAACAACCAAAATAATATGAACATGTCGTCTGATTATGACGAAATGGGTGACTCATTTTAACTCAAATATTTAGATTTCTACAAATAACTCATTCATTTTATCTTTCATAACATAATCCATTTTTATTTATAAAAATAATCGGCAAAGCCGAATTTGTTAGTACTAATGGAGGGATTTTGATAGAAAAATCCCCTCCATTTTCTTTTTCTCTTATGCTAAGAAATTCTACGAATATTTTAGCTTGTTGCTTCTGATTGCCAAAATATTATATTTACACCAAAAGCAATTTATCGTATCAAATAAAAATATTACTTTTGCAATAAAAATTATTCTCTCATGCTTACCGACCTAATCCCCGCCGAGTGGCAACAACTATTACACCGCTGCATCGAAAGCGAAGAGTTTTGTACTCTATCTGCAAAAGTAGAAAATGCATATTCCAATGCCACCATATATCCGAAAAAAGAAAACATCTTTTGGGCATTGGAGCTCACCAAGCCAAAAGATGTAAAAGTAGTGATTATAGGGCAAGACCCCTACCACGAACCGGGGCAGGCACATGGTCTCGCCTTTTCCGTACCTCATGGGGTTAAAATTCCGGGATCATTAAACCATATCTTTCAAGAGATAGAAATGGAGCTCGACATCGCCACTCTGCCAACGGGGAACCTGGATAGATGGGCTGTACAAGGGGTGCTATTACTTAACGCCACTCTTACCGTTGAAGCGGGCAAAGCAGGTAGCCACGAGAAATTCGGTTGGCAAAAATTCACTGCCGAAATTATAAAACAAGTAAGTAATAATTACTGCAATATAGCTTTTATGCTTTGGGGTAACAGCGCGATAAAACTGTCGGAATACATAGATACTTCAAAACATATTATATTCTCATCCACCCACCCGTCAGGGCTGTCGTGGGGCAAAACCTCTAATCCCGAAAAAATGAAGGGATGCGAAATATTAGTGAAAAACACCGGTGAAACAGGGCTGTCGGAAGTGCCGTTTATTAAAAATAATTACGGCAGACTCGCCAATAATTCGTTCTACGGTTCTAACCAATTCTTAGCTGTAAATCAATGGCTTAAAAGCAAAAATATATCTCCGATTAATTGGGAATAAAAGAGTGCCTAATGCGCATTAACCTACTATCAAAAAGCACCTATATACAAGGCGTGATTTTTTTGCTATTTAAAAAATTTATTATAAATTTGCAAAGATAAACCAACGATAGTACTTACCTTTATGTTGAACATAAAATACCATTGATCATGAAAAAATTTTTACTACTGATAAGTGTATTTTTTGCACTTGGCTTGCAAGCACAAAAGTATGAATATCACCCGGAAACAGTGGGTATGCCTGAAATAGAGAAAAAAATTCTCCCTCTTGCAATCATATTTAACGAGGCGGATACAAGTATGCCTAAAATCGCGGTACAGCAACTCAAGCACAAAATAAACCAAGTGTTTATGATTAACAAAATCGCACCGCTCGACTATCTAAGCCAATTCTTTATCACGGCAAATATCGTTACCAATCCGAAATTGGAAAAAGAGGGAATGAACTCTGACGATATTATAGAGGTAAATATGTATATCGCCGACTACAAAAACCAAAAGGTGATAACTACCACTAAATTCTACGTTCGCGCTGTAGGAAGCGACGAAGCACAACGCTACACCTACGCTCTCCGCCAAATAAACCCGAAAACTCCGGATTTAGCCCGTTTCCTCGACGAAGCTACTAAAGAAATCCTTGCATATTACGATAAAGAAACCCCGAATATCTTAAAACAAGCAAATAACCTGGCATCTCAAAAATTGTATAAAGAGGCTCTTAGCCTTATAGTTACAATCCCTACCGAATGCAAATATTACAACGACGCTATAAGTGCAGGCCTTGCAATTTACCAAAAATACCTTGATAACAATGGCGACGTCAACCTCGCTTATGCCCGCCAAGTATGGGTGGCTAATAAAACCATAAAAGGTGCCGACGAAGCCGCTGAATTTTTGGCTAAAATCGATACCGAAGCAAAATGCTACACCCAAGCTGTGGACTTCTGCAAATTGGTAAAACAGCAAATCGGCGACGAGTGGAAATTTGAAATGAAAGAGGCAGAATCTAACAAAATGTCTGAAAAAGACAAGATTACAGAGATGCGCAGAATTGGTGTAGAACAAGGTAAAAGCGCACAATTTAATGCAAACCTCGATTTCGTTACAAAATAAAATCGCACTTTAAAATATCTTTTTCAAATATACAAAAAAGAAATGAAAGTGAGTGCGAAATAGGGAAAGAATGCTGTCTGTTAGCGATTTACCGGTATTTGCCGAGATGTTGCAGTGCCATCAAATGCCGATGAAAAGCCAAGAAATGACAAAGTTTCGTTACCATCCCGTTACTTTGAATTTTGCTTTCAATGGGTTATACTGGTTGCTGTAACAGATTGAATAGCAATACATGTTAAGCGACTACGGTTATTTTGAGGACAAAAAGGATAAAAAGATTCTCTGCTTAAATGTAAGCAGGACATACCTTTTGTGTGAACGTCCTTCTCTCTATAAATCCTGTCATATATATTAAATAACATTGAATTAATAAAATTATATGAGTCAATCATGGATTTTAGTACAGGTTTCAGAAATCTGGGGAACAATACAAAATGCTCCATTATTGGCTGCATGGAATTAGATTTAGATTTATGCTCTAATGATGAATGTTTACAATATAAACAAGAAGTGAAACGCATAAAAATATTCATAAGCAGTGTTCAAAGTGAGTTTGCCGAAGAGCGAGCTATGCTTTGTCATTATATCCGAACAGATGTCCTGTTGGGCAAGTTCTTTGAACCATTCATATTTGAGGAGGTTCCTGCGAATGAATACCCTACAAGCCATGTCTATCTAAAAGAAGTGGAGGCTTGTGATATTTATTTGGGACTGTATGGCAATCTTTATGGATATGAAGATGAAGAGGGCGTTTCTCCGACAGAACGTGAGTATGATTTGGCAGCAAAGCTTCATAAAAGCCGTTTAATATACATCAAGAGCATTGGAGAGGAGAAAAGACATCCGAAAGAGACTGCTTTAGTCCGAAAGGTAGAACGTGATATTGTACGTAAAACCTTTGTGGATATTGATGGATTGCGAACGTCTGTATATGCTTCGTTAATCCGCTATTTAGAGGAAAAGGAATATATCCGTTGGCGACCATTCGATGCGTCTAATGACAATGGGGCGACATTGGAAGATTTGGATGAGGATAAGATGAAGAATTTTATCCATATGGCACGTTCAAAGCGCAATTTCCCTCTTCCTGTTGAAACATCACCAGTATCATTGCTTACACATCTTGATTTAATCGATGACAAAGGAAGATTAGCAAATGCAGCAGTTCTGCTGTTTGGAAAGAAACCACAAAAATTTTTTATTACATCTGAAGTTAAATGTGTGCAGTTCTATGGGAATGTTGTAGAAAAGCCGATGCCTGCATATCAAATATATAGAGGCGATGTGTTTGAACTTGTTGACCAAGCTACGAGTTTTGTGATGAGCCGTATCAATAATTGGGTCGGAACACGTGCTGAAGGAGAGAAAGCGGACATACCAACACGTCCCGAATTGCCTATTGATGCTGTCAAAGAAGCAATCGTAAATGCTATATGCCATAGAGATTATACAAGTAATGCCAGCGTTCAGGTAATGTTGTTTCGTAATAGATTGGAGGTTTGGAATCCTGGCACATTGCCATATGGATTGACAGTACAGAAATTGCAAGGTCCTCATAAATCTTTACCTGCTAATCCGCTACTTGCCGACCCAATGTATTGGAATGGTTATATTGAAAAGGTGGGTACAGGAACAGAAGACATCATTAACAAATGTCGCGAATATGGCCTAAAAACTCCGGAGTTTTATCAAGAAGAGGATTTTAGAGTTGTCATTTGGCGTGCTGATAACGAAGGAAGCGTTCCAATGATGATCCAAAGGCGTTCCAATGATGATCCAAAGGCGTTCCAAAGCGTTCCAACGGAAGAGGAAAAACTATTGGAGGCAATAAAAGAAACTCCGTCAATTTCAAGAGCTGAACTTTCTAAACGATTAAAAATCAGTGAACGTCAAGTTAGAAAGATTACAGACCAATTACGAGAAAAAGGCGTATTGATTCGTGAAGGCGGAAACTCTGGAAAATGGATTATTAACAGGACATAGTTTAAGAAGTAGCCAAACTCTTTTGTTCAATCAAGAAGTTTGGCTACTTTTGTTTCAGAGTTGTTTGACAATGCATAATGCAGAAGATTGGTGCAATCTCAAAGTCGCCAAATCGTTACCAACAACGTTCTACCAGAGCACTCGCTATTTGTGTATCAATCAAATACGGAATAATTGATTATCTTTTTCAAATATACGTCATTTTCAACCGCATTTCTCTGATGAAGAGAGTGCGGTTTTTTTTATATTTACATGTGTCTACTTTTCTAAGTAAGTAAATATGGAGATGAATATTTTGGGGAAACATCGAATATATTGCATAAAAATTTTGGGGAAACTGCATTTTTGAGTATCAAAAATTTTGGGGAAAGAAGAAATTGTTATACCTTTGTACTCTAAATTAAGTTATTACCAAATATGAAAAGAGTGTTTAAAAGAAAAATATACAATAAAATGCAAACATGGAAGTCAGAGTCATCCGGTCGTACTGCCTTACTCATAGAAGGAGCAAGGCGGGTAGGCAAATCTACTATTGTGGAAGAATTTGCAAGAAATGAGTACAAGTCTTATATTCTGATTGACTTCAATAAAGCATCAAAAGAAGTAAAGACCATCTTTGATGACTTGATGGATATTGATAGATTGTTTATATATCTTCAAGCTACTTACCATGTTAACCTTCATAAACGCAACTCAGTAATAATCTTCGACGAGGTTCAAAATTGTCCGAAGGCACGTCAGGCAATCAAATATCTCGTGGCAGATGGTCGATATGATTATATAGAGACCGGGTCTCTTATTAGTATTCGCAAGAACACTAACGGCATCACCATTCCAAGCGAAGAAGAACGGGTGGAGATGAACCCAATGGACTTCGAGGAATTCAGATGGGCAATGGGTGATGAAGTATCCATAGATATTTACAAGCATATGTTTGAAAAAGAAATAACAGTTGGACATTCATTTAGAAGTGCAATGCGTGACTTGCGCTTATACATGCTTGTAGGAGGAATGCCACAAGCTGTAAATGAATTACTTAATACAAATAATCTTCAAATGGTGGATAAAGTAAAAAGAAATATTATCAACCTATATAATGAAGACCTATTGAAAATTGATGCTTCAGGCATAGTATCGAGATTATTCCTTGCTATACCATCGCAACTAAACCGTAATGCTTCTAAATATTCATTTTCTTCTGTTGTTGGTAATATGTCAGAAAATAAGATGACGGAAGCAATGAGATGCCTTGAAGAAAGCAAGGTGGCAAATGTGGCTTATAATGTAAAAGACCCTTCGGTGGGAATGGGTTTGAGTAAAGACTATGGATGTTTCAAGATTTACACTGCTGATACAGGTATATTTGTTACTTTATCTTTCTGGGATAAGAGCTTTACAGAGAATATTATATATCAAAAATTGCTGAGCGATAAGCTGTCTGCTAATCTTGGTTACGTCTATGAAAATTTGGTAGCTCAAATGTTAGTAGCAAGTGGTAACAACATTTATTATCACACGTGGGCTAAGGATGAAAAACACTCATATGAAATAGATTTTCTTGTATCACGTGGCAGTAAAATTAGCCCGATTGAGGTAAAATCATCCGGTTATAGAACACACGCGTCATTAGATGCCTTCTGTAAAAAATATTCTGACAGAATAGGAGCGCGTTATCTTATCTACACCAAAGATTATACCAAAGATGGTGCCACAACACTCCTACCCGTATTTATGACTCCTTTCATATAATGAAATCATTGTACACTCTTGCAATCAGACCTCTATTTAAATGATTTAAAACAATAATAATAAATTTTAGCCGCATTCTCCTAATAAGGAGGATGCGGTTTTTTTATTTAATAAACCCCAAAAATCAAAAATAAAACATTTTTTAAAGAATATGTATCTTTAAGGAAACATAAAGTATTCTTCAAATTTTGTCATTAATTTTGCAGTTGCTTGTTGAGAGTAGGCTCAGAAAAAAAACAATCTACTATTTTATTGATTGATATAAAATGATTAACTTTGTAAATTGAAATAATATGAATATTGATTAAGTAAAAAATATAAACAATGAAAGTATATAAATTCGGAGGTGCATCGGTAAAAGATGCCAATGGAGTACGTAACTTACACAAAATCATTAGTAATAGCAACGATAATTTAGTGGTTGTAATCTCCGCCATGGGCAAGACCACGAACGCTCTGGAGCTGGTAGTAAACAGCTTTTTTAACCATAAGTCCGACACGGAAGCACTACTTAAAAAGGTAGTTGACTTCCATGAAAATATTATCAACGACCTTTTCGGGGCAAACCGCACTGAAATAGACAGCCATATAAATAGTCTCTATGAAAAGATAAACGGCATTTTAAGCGACAAACCATCGCTCAGTTACGACTATGAGTACGACCGTATCGTATCGTTCGGCGAATTAATATCCACCACTATTGTGGCTTGTTACCTTAAATATCAAGGTCTTAAAGCAGACTGGATAGACATCCGCGAGTGCATCATTACCGACTCCAACCACCGCGATGCAAACGTAAATATAGAGCTTAGCAGCAAATTCACAAAGTCCGCCTTCGAGGGTAAGAAAATAGCTATCACTCAGGGCTTTATTGCGGGCACTACCACAAATCAAACCACCACACTCGGCCGAGAAGGTTCGGACTATAGCGCCGCCATCCTCGCCAACCTCCTCGATGCGGAGAGCGTCATCATCTGGAAGGATGTTCCCGGTGTGATGAATGCCGACCCGAAAATATATTCCGACGTACAGATTATTCCGGTACTCTCATACAAAGAGGCTATCGAACTTAGCTATTGCGGCGCTTCCGTTATCCACCCGAAAACGGTGAAACCGCTGCAAAACAAAAAGATACCTCTTTACGTAAAATCTTTCCTCGACCCTGATGCCCCGGGATCGGTAATCAACGAATATACCGAAAGAATTAATTTACCACCTATCTATATCAACAAACGAAACCAGGTGCTTCTCTCTCTCACCCCGCGCGACTTCTCTTTTATCGCCGAAGAGCGTCTGAGTAAAATTTTCGGAGTCCTCGCCTCTTATCGCTTGAAATCAAGCCTCGTACAAACCGCCGCTATCAGCTTCTCGCTTTGCGTGGATTACAACGAAATCAATTTCCAAAAAATGATTTCCGAACTCAAAGACGAATACGAAGTGCTCTATAATACTGATGTGGAACTAATCACTATCCGCCACTATACCAAAGAGATAGTAGACAAATTGGTGGGCGAACGCCTCGTATATGTAGAGCAGAAAAACCGCGTCACTGCTCGATTCGTTGTGCCTTCTTTATAAACAAAGCGTCTGTCATTAGCAACTACTTTCCGCGCTGATAAAATGAAATTCGAATTCTTCATAGCAAACCGATTTAACCACGAATATAACAAAGAGAAAAAGATGTCGCGTCCGGCAATAAGGATTGCGATAACGGGCGTCATCCTCGGTATGGCTGTGATGATAATTGCCCTCGCAGTTATAATCGGTTTCAAAAGTGAGGTGAGAAATCAAATAGCAGGTTTCGGCAGCCACATCCAAATACTGCCACGAAATATCAACAACGACCCGCAACAGAATTTCATCTTACGCGACGATAAACTTATTGAGGATTTACAAAAAATAAAAGGGATAAAATCCGTACAGAATGTAGCTCAAAAAGCAGGCATCATACAAACGGAATCCGCTTTTCAAGGCATCTTGCTTAAAGGCATCGACAGCACTTACAACTGGACCTTTTTCAAGAAAAACCTCATCGAAGGTAATATCCTGCCCGAAACGAATGACTCAATAAAAAACGGCGCCATTATAAGTAGCACAATAGCTAAAGCTATGAACCTGAAGGTGGGCGATGCTTTTAATACTTATTTCGTAACAAACACCCTTCGCGCAAGGAAATTTATCGTTACCGGCATATACCAAACCACATTCAGCGACTACGACAAACTTTTTATTATCACCGATTTACAGCACGTACGAAGACTGAACAATTGGAGTGACGACAAACTTACATCGCTTGAAATTATTATCGATAACTACAGCGATTTGGATATTATTACTTCGGAAGTATTTTCTACTATCGCCTTTAATCAAAGAGAAATAAAATACAGAGTAGAGACTATAGAGAGCTTGTCACAGCAGATTTTCGATTGGCTCAACCTACTGGATATGAACGCAATAGTAATACTCATTCTGATGTTTGCCGTGTCGGGATTTTGCACCGTTTCCGGATTGCTGATACTAATCCTTGAGCGCAGTGCCACCATAGGTCTTTTCAAAGCCATCGGAGCTACAAACAGTAAGATACGAAAAATTTTCTTGGCTCAAGCATCATACATTATCGGTAAAGGAATGCTATGGGGTAATATCCTCGGACTCACAATCATTGGTATTCAATACTTTACACATATAATTAAGTTAGATCCCGCTTCGTATTACGTAGATTTTGTGCCCGTATCACTACCCTTCAGTATGTGGCTTGCACTAAACATCGTCATCGGGCTACTGTCTATAGTAATATTGATAGCACCATCGTATTTTGTAACGAAAATAGCACCGGCAGAAGCAATGCGTAAGGAATGAAACCGGCAGAAGCAATGCGTAAAGAGTGATTATTTGGGGAGGGGAATAGAACAGAAAAACATTAAAGATGAAGAAGTTAGAAACAGAAGAGATAATACGCCTAAGCACGGAAGAGTACAAGCAAGCGAGCAAAATGCCCCTTGTGGTAATACTCGATAACGTACGCAGCCTTCACAACGTAGGGGCTGTATTTCGCACCGGCGATGCCTATAGATTAGAAAAGGTGATACTCTGTGGCATCACCGCTACACCCCCGCATCCCGAAATCCATAAATCAGCCCTCGGTGCCGAATTCAGCGTTGATTGGGAATATTTCCATAATACTTGCGACGCCGTAAATAAATATAAAACAGAGGGATACACCATACTCGCCATTGAGCAAGCCGAAGGGTCGACAATGCTCCAAAATATTACTATCGACAGTAATAAAAAATACGCCGTTATCCTCGGTAACGAGGTAAAAGGAGTAGACCAAAACGCGATAAACCTCTGCGACGGATGCATCGAACTACCCCAATTCGGCACAAAACACTCTCTAAACGTCAGCATTACTGCAGGTATCATTATCTGGGAATTTGCGAAAAAATTACTACTATAAACATAGACTTCTCTAAGAAAAAATATATATAACAACTATTTATATTGAATTACTTTATATTGAATTACTCTTTTGCCAAAATACCCCTACGAGAAGTATATCTCGTACCACTTTTGGCAGCAACCTTAAATTTTTTATGACAGCAATACGCTCTATGTATTTCTGTTTATTGTTTTATCAAAAAAATACAAATTTTTATGTGTGGAATTGTAGGATACATCGGTAAAAGGGATGCTTATCCCGTGTTAATTAAAGGATTACATCGATTGGAATACAGAGGTTACGACAGTGCGGGCGTAGCTCTGATTGGTAAGAACGGCAATTTAAATGTCTATAAAGCAAAAGGGAAAGTATCGGAACTTGAGAATTTCGCAAAAGATAAAGACATAAGCGGCAGCATCGGCATAGCACATACCCGCTGGGCAACGCACGGAGAGCCGAATTCAGTTAATGCACACCCTCATTATTCCGAGTCGGAAGAGTTGGCCATCATCCATAACGGCATCATTGAGAACTATTCCGTACTGCGCCAAGGACTTCAGCAGCATGGCTACACCTTTAAATCACAAACCGACACCGAAGTGCTGGTACAGCTGATAGAATATACGAAACGTACGGACAATGTAGACCTCAAGACTGCGGTGCAACTCGCTCTAAATCAAGTGGTAGGAGCCTATGCAATAGCAGTGTTAGACCGCTCTAATCCAAACATAATAGTAGCAGCCCGAAAAGGGAGTCCCCTCGTAGTAGGCATAGGAGACGGAGAATATTTCCTCGCTTCCGACGCTACCCCGATAGTGGAATACACAGATAAAGTGGTGTATATCAACGACGAAGAAGTAGTCCTTTTAGAGTCGGGCAAAGAGTTGGAAATCACTACTATAGGTAACGTTCGCAAAACGCCGGAAATAAAGAAATTAGAACTGACCATATCTCAATTGGAAAAAGGTGGTTATCCGCATTTTATGCTCAAAGAGATTTTCGAGCAGCCACACACACTTTCCGACTCCATGAAAGGGAGAGTAAATGTCGACCAAAATAATATCGCCATATCAGGATTTATCGATAATAAAGAGCGCTTTATCAATGCTAAACGCATTATTATCACTGCATGCGGCACCTCTTATCACGCCGGATTGATAGCCAAATACGCCATCGAAGAATTTGCACATATCCCGGTGGAAGTGGAATACGCCAGTGAATTCAGATACCGCAAACCGGTAATCGACAGTAGCGACATAGTAATAGCTATATCACAATCGGGCGAAACAGCCGACACCTTGGCAGCGATACAATTGGCGAAATCGAAAGGAGCTTTTATTTTCTCCATCTGTAACGTAATAGGGGCATCGATACCACGACTATCCGACAGCGGATGCTACACCCACGTAGGTCCGGAAATAAGCGTGGCATCTACAAAAGCATTCACCGCACAAGTCACCGCTCTCACCATGCTTGCCCTCTGCATCAGTAAAGAAAAGAAGACTATCAACGATAATCTTTATCTTAAATTGGTAAAAGAGCTCAGCCTGATACCCGGCAAAATCGAGCATATACTCAGCCAAGACGAAACGATAAAAGCCTTTTCAAAAACATTTACTTACGCACAGAATTTCATCTATTTAGGAAGGGGATATAACTACCCTGTAGCGATGGAAGGAGCCCTTAAACTAAAAGAAATTAGCTATATACATGCCGAAGGATACCCTGCAGCCGAGATGAAACACGGCCCTATCGCCCTCATCTCCCACGATATGCCGGTAGTGGTTATCGCCCCTCATAGCGACACTTACGAGAAAGTAGTATCTAATATTCAAGAGATTAAAGCCCGTAAAGGAAAAGTAATAAGCGTAGTTACCGAAGGAGACAAAATCGTTACAAATATGTCGGATTTTGTAATCACCATTCCCGAAACAGAAGAGTGCCTAACCCCGTTACTCACAGTAATTCCTTTACAACTATTGGCTTATCACATAGCAGTAGCTAAAGATTGCGACGTGGACCAACCACGAAATCTCGCAAAATCCGTTACCGTTGAATAGTGGAATGTTTAATTATACTACCGCGCCCGCATTTGGTGCGGTATTTTTTTATATTATCATGCAAGTATTAATTTAGTAGTTCATAATTGAGAGTATGGTAAAAAAATACATTTAACAGTATTTGAATCTATTAAAAATTATTTATACCTTTGTTGAGTCAAAATAAGACAATTAAATTTATTTTGTTTAACTATAATATTAATAACTATGAAAAAAATAGTTACATTATTACTTATTATTTGTTTTACAAATAGTTACGCTACTATTTGGTATATTTCAGAAGGTGGTTCAGGAGCAAAAGACGGTACATCTTGGGGTAATGCAGCTGCAGATTTTCCTGATTTATTACAAGATTATACCGTTAATCCTTCTCAAAAATGGGATACACAAGGGCCAATACATCCAAATCCCGGGGATACTATTTTTGTTAGTTACGGAACTTATTCTCCTATTGTTTTATGGCACGGAGAAAAATTTGATTCTACTACAAATATGTATTACCAAAGCCATCAAAATTTAATACATATATATGGAGGATTTAGTCGTAAAGAAACTTCCTTAGAAGAAAGAACAAATTGGAAATACAATGAATCTATAATAGATGGACAAGATAGTTATAATTGTATTTGGATAGAAGGAGTTAATCCAGATTCTCTTCATTATACAAGGGGTATTGTAATTGATGGATTTACACTAAGAAATGGAAGAGGACAAGGTGCTGCAATTAGAGTTGTGCAAAACAATCCTATTTTATCAAACCTTACTATAAAAGAAAATGATGGTGCGCCAATTATATACTTGGAAAATAGCGGAACACCAACTGATAGATATAATGGATATACTCTTTTAATCAACAATATAATAGCAAACAATTACATACATAAAAATCAAATAAGTGTATTATCCGATGCCATAATTTCAAACATATTTAGTCATGTTGAGATAATGAATAACACAATCACAAATAACTTATGTGATTCAAATTGTTATTCTCTAATATTTGGAATTAATTCCAATACAATAATTACAAATTCAATTTTATATGATAATGGTCCTAATATTGAATATTTTGATAATACTAAAAGTTTTGTATACTATCGCAATAACATAATTGAATTTTCTATTTATAACACATATTGGAATTTACTCGGGCAGGATTTAGGTTGGAACAGTGATGATAACCCTATGTTTATTGATGCAAATAATTTTGATTATCGCTTACAAGATTTTAGTCCGGGATATGACAAAGGAAATTTCAACAAATACGACACATTAATTTTGAGATCCGGATTAAATTACCAAAATTGTCACTTGTTAAATTATGACATAAACTGTAATAACAGACTTAAAGATGAAACAATAGATATTGGAGCATGTGAAATAAACGAAAACACGGATAATATATCTTCTAATTATCCGACATACCCTTCTGAATTGAAGCAAGAAGAAACAACCAATCTTACTATTGATAATATCAAAATTTATGATATGACCGGAGTCCCTTTAAAGTCATTTAAACAAACTGATGATATTAATTTATCTGACTTAAGAAGTGGCATATATATCGTAATGTATTATAGTAAAAATGCATTAATCAAATCTGACAAAATAATATTAACAAATAAAAATCAAAGTTTATGAAGAGGATAATATTTTTAGGTACGATAATAATATCATTAGTATTATTTTGCTGTTGTGATGATCGTTTTAATAACCGAGGTATTGGTATAGACGATCCTGCATATCAACACGATAATGAAGGTCCTGTGTTATTTTGGGGTGCTGATTCTATCGGACCATTTTATGCATTTGCAAGTGATAATATAAGACACTATTTAAAAAATAAAAAAAATAGAATAAAACAAATTTGTGTAGATGGAGATGATGTATATGTATTAACCACTTATAATACAGAAGATGAACAAAAATTCGTATTGTGGAAAAACGGAGAAATGCTTTATGATAACTTAAAAGATGTATTTTCAGGGTGTTTTTTTATAAATGCATATAATGGTGTTTTAAGATTATATTCTCTAATTCCAAATGAATTTAATGTTTACGATTATTATCCGCAATATTGGGAAAACGGAAATACATATGATATTGATTTAGAGATGACTACCTACTCTTCTATGCCCTTATTCAGTCAACCTCAAGGCATTATAAGAGCATATGGCAATACATATTTTTTTGGATTTGAGTGGTGTGTAAATGGAAAATTACCATGTATTTGGAAAAATGGAAAAATAATAGTGCATGCAGATGACACTTTAAAAACAAATAAACCTGCTGCCGGTTTTTATATCGAAAATGATACTGATATTGTATTGGTAAATTATGTTTCTAAATATGAACCGTGTACTGATATTTTAAGATATATTCCTGCAACATACGATAAACGAGGAAATATTATTCATATTTATGGAGATACTGCTCAATACCATCATTCTCAATATCGTTATTGTATGCAGGCAAAATATATCAGAAAATATAACAATGATGTTTATTTAGGGTGTGAAGAAAATAATGGTGCAGGAGACCCATCAACTGTTGTGGTTTATAAGAATGAACAAGAATATTTTAAAAAAGAAAATTGTGTATTTAGAGGAATGACAATTAGCAATAACAATGTATATATAGCTATAATAAATATAAAAAGCACAGGGAATGTAGTGCAAATAATTAAAAATGGTTATCCTAGTATAACGCTTGAGAATGAAGATGTTTTCGGTATTGCTACTTTACCAAAAAGATTTGCTGAAAAATAAAAATATTTCAATAATGTAATACTCAAACAAAGCACGTGCATATCATTGTACGTGCTTTATTTATTATAACTCTTTCTTTATCCGGGATGTGTCTTAACGTGTATGTTTGTTTATATTGTGAGAATATGTATTATTTTATAATAGAGAAAAACATCATGTATAAAGAATGTATAATATGTTACTAATTTTGCAGTTGCCCCTTGAGAGTAGGTCATTTAATATCGGCAAATAAATTTTGTCAATTATAATTTTTGTTGTAACTTTGCACCGATTTTTTTTGACATAAATATGAAAACTATTACCCTAAAAGATAAAACTTTCGGCATTTCAATACCTGAGAATGAGCTACTTACAGCGATAGAAAAAGTAGCGGAGAAGATGCGTAAAGATTTAGAAGGTAAAAACCCGATTTTTCTGGTGGTATTAAACGGTGCTTTTATGTTTGCCGCGGACCTTATGAAGAGGGTTGAAATACCTGCACAAATGAGTTTTATCAAACTCTCGTCGTACAGCGGCACAAACAGTACCGGCTCGGTAAACGAAATCATCGGCCTTAACGAAGATGTAAAAGGGAGAACGGTAGTGATAGTTGAAGATATTGTAGACTCCGGACTTACAATGAGTAAGATGGTAGAAATATTGAAAAACAAAGGCGTATCAGAGCTAAAAATCGCTACCCTATTCTTCAAGCCGGATGCGCTTAAATACCCGCTTAACCTCGACTATGTAGTGATGCCTATTCCTAACGACTTCATCGTTGGCTATGGACTCGACTACGATGGTTACGGACGTAATTTACGTGATATTTACACACTTATAAAATAACAAAACCTTAAAAGTATTATCATGCTTAATATTGTAATTACAGGAGCTCCTGGTTCCGGTAAGGGAACACAAAGTGATATTTTAGTAGAGAAATACGGGCTCAAACACATCTCTACAGGTGACTTACTCCGTGGAGAAATTGCCAAAGGCAGTGAGTTGGGAATGAAAGCCAAAACACTCATCGACGCAGGAAACTTGGTGCCGGACGAAATCATCAACGGTATGTTGGAATCCGTAATAAAAGCAAACCTCGACGCCAAAGGTTTTATCTTTGACGGATATCCGAGAACGGTAGACCAAGCAAAAAATCTCGACACACTTCTCTCCGCTTACAACGAGAAAGTGACGATAATGCTGAATATCGATGTCAATCACGACCTCCTCATCGAGAGACTTCTCAACAGAGCCAAAACATCAGGTCGCGCTGACGACAATATCGAAACGATAAACCACCGCTTGGAAGTATATCAATCAGTAACCCTCCCTGTAGCAGACTACTACAGAGGCACTGACAGATACCACGCAGTAAATAATAACACTACTATTGATGACTGCTTCAAACAAATAGAAGCCCTCATCTCTGAAATAAAGAAATACTAAACAGATAAAAGATAATGGCAAACTCCAATTTCGTAGATTATGTAAAAATTTATTGTCGCTCAGGAAAAGGAGGGGCAGGATCGACACATTTTCACCGGGAGAAATACATCCCCAAAGGGGGTCCGGATGGTGGAGATGGCGGGCGTGGCGGCCATATCATATTGAGGGGCAATAAGGATTATTGGACTTTGCTTCACTTGCGTTACACCCGCCATATCATGGCAGGTCACGGGGAGAGCGGAGGTGGAAGTCGCAGTTTCGGCGCCGATGGTAAAGATGTTTATATCGACGTGCCGTGCGGCACTGTGGCTTACGATGCCGAAACTGGTCAATTTCTTTGCGACATCACCGAAGACAAGCAAGAGGTGATTCTGCTTAAAGGGGGACGTGGCGGACTCGGAAACTGGCATTTCCGCACAGCTACAAACCAAACTCCGCGATATGCTCAACCCGGCGAACCAATGCAAGAAAAATATGTTATTCTGGAACTTAAAGTGTTGGGCGATGTGGGCTTGGTAGGTTTCCCGAATGCGGGCAAGTCTACCCTCCTCAGCGTGGTTTCCGCTGCAAAACCGGAAATAGCAAACTACCCCTTCACTACCTTGGTTCCAAACCTCGGAATAGTGGAATACCGTGGAGGAAAATCTTTCTGTATGGCGGATATCCCCGGTATTATCGAAGGCGCCAGCGCAGGAAAAGGTTTGGGTCTTAGATTCTTACGCCATATCGAGCGTAACGCTATCTTACTGTTCCTTATCCCTGCCGACAGCAACGATATCAATAAAGAGTATCAAATACTACTGCACGAACTCGAGGAATATAACCCTGACTTAATTCGTAAACAAAGAGTGCTGGCAATATCCAAATCCGATATGCTCGATGATGAACTCATCGCTGCTATCGAAAAAGAGTTGCCTGCCGACATCCCTCATATCTTTATCTCTTCCGTATCCGGCTTCGGAATCACGGAATTAAAAGATTTATTGTGGACCGAAATTAATAAAGAAGAAAACAGAATCGAAACCTTTACACATCGTAATCTCGAAATCAATAAAACTTCCGATGAAGACGACTTCAACGACGACGAGGTACCGGATATGGAAGAAGATTTCGATGATGATACCCGAGAAATCGACGAGGAAGATTTTTGACAGCATTCCCTACCTCTCGATAATAAAAAATCGGATTTCTTCTTTATTGTGAAGGAAAAACAATTTATTCGCTAAAAATGCATTTTTCTAAAAATAGAGATTTTTTAGCTACGTTTTTCCTATTTTACTAAAAATAAATAGAAAGCAAATGCAGGATAAATAGGAAAATTTTGCATAAAAAATGTTTTTGAAATAATAGATTATTTAAAAACAACCCCGTTTAATTAACCATTTTAAACGAAAAAATCAAAAAAACAGCACCAAATACAACTTAAAAATGGTTAAAATACATACTTTCAATAGTAAAATAAGGGTAAAAAAATTTTTTAAAAAAAAATCTTCAAAACCCTTGCAATATGAAAATAAATGCTTAAATTTGCTATTGAAATAGAACAGAAAATATATAAAAGGGAATAAAATATTAACGAATAAATTTCATAGCATAATAAGAGATTGATTTTAGATAATAGATTTTGTTTGTAGAAATGGATTATAAACTTCGTTGCGAAACGGGCTTTATAATCCTTTCTAATTTTTTGGGGCACCCCTTTCCGCCCGAAAATTCCCCGATTAAGGTAAAAACAAAACCCAAAAAAGCTCTTGTTCAACACGGAAAACGAAACCAATAAACACTTGTGCAATAAAAAATTTATCATTACCTTTGTGGAGAATATGTTGTTTACAACAAAGAATAAAAGAAAATGAAAGCACTCTTTATTACACCATGGTACCCCTCGAAATACGACGCCATGTCCGGCCTTTTCGTATTTCGTCACGCCGAAGCAATAGTTACACAAGATATTGACGTGCACGTACTATACATCGTCTACCATAAGGATGTAACAACGCCCTATATCGAGCACGTGTGGAGCAAAGGAGTTGAACAAACATATTTCTATTTTCCGGGAAAAAAGAACTTATATACCGAAATAAAGCACCTTTTCCGAGCCTGGAGATATTGGCACTCGCATTACGGATTGCCGGATATTGTGCATCTTAATGTACTTACAAAACAAATTTTACTTCCCCTCTATATCAAAAAAAGATACCATATTCCATTTGTACTTACCGAGCATTGGAGCGGATATCTTCCTGAAAACGGAGCCTTTTACCGAAGGAAATCAAAAGGATTTTACAAAAGAGCAATAGCAAAAGCCTCGATGGTTATGCCCGTTTCCGACCTCCTTGCCCAAGCTATGAAAAAAGCCCTCACGAACAACCTCAGGGATATAACGGTAATTCCGAATGTCGTCAACGACCTTTTCTACTCTCTGTCAAAAAATGAATACAGCAAAACCACACATCCTAAAAATAAAGAAAAATTCGTATTCCTACACGTCAGTTGCTTTAATAATGAAGCAAAAAACACTGTCGGTATAGTGGAGGCTACAGAACAATTATTAGCAATAAGGGATGATTTTAAGGTGAAAATGGTTGGAATAGGACCTGATTTTGAGTTAACCAAAGCAGCAGCAAATATCAAAGGCCTTACCAACCGAGGCATTATTGAATTCACCGGCGAGCTCCTCACCGAGCAAGTAGCAATAGAGATGACGGAAGCCGATGCTTTCATCCTTTTCTCCAATTACGAAACAGCCGCTGTGGTACTACAAGAAGCATCGGTAATGGAGCTCCCAATCATCTCCACTGCCGTAGGAATTGCCCCAATGATACTGCATCCTATAACAAAAACAGAAAACGACATCAAAATATCGAGCCAGGGCATTCTCGTACCACAAAAAGATACCAACACCCTCTGCTATGCAATGAATTACATGATAGACCACATTAATGACTTCAGCACCAGAGATAATTCAAACACCAAAAACGAGTATACCTATAAATCTATAGGAGAAAAAATATCAGCTGTTTACAAACAAACAATATCACATTAAAATAAAAATTAAATGTTACATCAAATATTTTCCAATAACGGCAAAAGCCATGTATTTATAGCATATTTATGAATTAAAACATGCCGATAAAGGCTTCATCATGGATATTAAAAACATAACAATTATTCTGTTTGCCGAAAAATACTGCGATAATGAACATATAGCTCGCGTTAATATCTTTTCTCACAAAAAATATCTTATTTAAAACCACAAAAGCAAACAAAGGCGTACACCTCTGAAGTAAAATGTATGTAGAATTTCTTTGTGATATAAAAAATTATACATACCTTTGCAGTGATTTAGCCGAGTATATGAGTCTCTCCATTTCATACCGTTCGGATAAAAATCACCCATCAATACGTAAATAAATAATATTTAATAAATTCAAACGTTTTCTCGCCAAAGTATAGTACGAACAAGTTCTTCCCTCCCTACGATATTATATCGCCACGTCATAGCGCAAAACTGTTTATACTCCACCCTTTTGGTAGATGAAAACGTGATATTAATCATTTAAAACATCATTTTATGAAAAAAGTTTTATTACTCGTGCTTGTGTCAATAATGACAATCACAGCAACACAAGCCCAATTCGGAGGCGGAAATCTTAAAGACAAGATTAAACGTGGTGTTAACGAGGCCAAAAATGCAGCTGATAAAGCCAAAAATGCAGCTGATAAAGTTGAGCTTGATAAACTTAAAGTAAACAACACCGCAAGTTTCGAAGAATTTACAGCAAACAACATCCCGAAAAATGCTATTTATGTATCTGTAAGCAAAGGTAGTGTGCGTGGCACCGGAGAAAAAGACTCTCCGTTAAAAGACTTACAAAAAGCTATCGACCAAGCGGAAAACGGACAAACTATTTGTTTGACAGAAGGTAACTACCTCGGCCCACTCGACCGCGGATGGTTTAATATCAGCGATAAATGGATTAATGTAGTAGGTGGCTTTAATGAGGACTTCAGCGACCGCGACCCTAACAAATACATCACTCGTATACAACAGCCATCAAGCTGTATGGGACAAGTAAAAAGTGCCGTATTGGAAATCCAAGCCGAAACACGTCGCGACTTGGCTATGGTCATCGACGGTCTATATTTCGACCTTGGCTTAATGCTTGTCTATGCACCTAACGACCCTACTGACCCTCGCCACGGATGCCCTTACGAAGGATTTGCTACCGGCCGTATGATGCCAACCAACCCTAACCCTACCATCCGTATGATAGGTGGTTCCGTTGCCGGAAGACTCATCATCCGTAACTGTATGTTCATCAACTCTTCTTTCGACGCCATTATCCTTACTAACAAAGGTGGAGAATGGGAGCTTTACAACAACGTATTTGTTGCCAACTTATATGCTGCCGTAGAAATACACGGAGGTTTGCCAAAAGGTCAATATCACCAATGCAAAGTGAATTTCCACCACAACACAGTACTCTTCCCTTGGTGCCGTACAAAAGAAATGGAAAGTATGGGATATGGATATAGATTGCTCAATGGTGCAGACCACGACGTTCACCACAACATCTTCGGTTGCGCAAACCTTGGTGCTATCGATAATGGTTGGTCCGATGCTACACTACCGAAAGAAGGCCGTAAAATATTAAACGTTACTGACAACTACTTCTTTATGAACAAAGGCGATATGACAGTGCCAAGCGCAGGCGTTTGGATTTATGTTCCTGCAAAACGCTTTGAAGAGGTAGAAACTCTTAATAAATACGAAGGTAATGAAGAACTTCCGGGTACTAGTAAGATGAAAGACTTTATCGACCCTCTCTACTTGAAAGGATTCGCTAACCTGAAAATTATGACTACCGAAAGTTATGATCCAAACTCAGCAGCAAACCTTTACCGCGAAGCTCACGGCCTTAACAAACAAGGTACTTCTACTACACGTGTATCTATGTTTGCAAACCGCTACAGCTTTGATTGGGCAATAAAACTCTTCGGTGCAGAACCGGGATATGGTGCTCAAAAAATCAAATAATTCTGTTTGACGACAATATAAATCAAATCAGCCCAAGTATTTCAATTTAAATACTCGGGCTGATTTTTTTCACCAAAACCGGTAAAACTTGCTAACACATCATATCGCATATCAGCAACTTGAGTACCCGGTAATAATTACAGCCGTAAAATATTGTAAAAAAGATATTTAAAGAAGAGCAATAGCACTTTACCTACTATTTGCAGGGCAGAGAAAATTACAAAAATCATCACTAAAGTACCGGCAAGAAGCAATAACGAACCAATAACGGTTTTCCATGTAAACGCCTCACCAAGGAAAATAGCGGCAAAAATAATAGTGAGTACCAGACTACATTTGTCAATAGGCACAACCTTTGATACATCGCCTATTTTTATGGCATAGAAATAGCACAGCCACGACGCCCCTGTAGCAAGACCCGACAAGATTAAAAATACCCAACTGCGAGTGGAAATAGCCCCTATGCCAGTATGAGCATGAGTAATAAATACCACACCCCACGCCATCATCAACACAACAATAGTACGAATAGCAGTGGCAAGATTGGCATTAACACCATCAATACCCACCTTTGCCAAAATAGATGTAGCTGCAGCAAATACAGCCGATAAAATAGCAAAAATCAACCACATACGTTTCATTAATAAACTTATATTATTTCATTACACCAAAATACACCTCTTTACCCGGCATGCGGCGGAAACGAGAGCCGTTTACCGGCATAACAAAGAGTTTAAAAAAAAATCTACCTTACTTCACAGCAAGGCAGACCTAGAACAAAGATACAAACAATTTAAATGAGTTGCGGAGGCAGGACTCGAACCTACGACCTTCGGGTTATGAGCCCGACGAGCTACCACTGCTCCACTCCGCGATTTTTCTAATGCAAAGGTAATCAATTAAATCTGCTAAACAAAGAAATTTTAGTTAAAAATTATTTCTCACTAATCTATTAACAATTAATATCTTACATTGAATTACCTTGTAAATTTTTAATTTTTAAGTAAATTTTAACATTAATACCGCACTATTTTTTTCGTGATTTATCTGCTGAAATAAAAAAATACTATTACCATTGTAAAAATAGCACAATGGTAATAGTAGAAAACATATTATTTCAATCCACGGATAATTCCTCTACCGGAATTTCTAACAAAGAGAATGATTTCATCCCTTTCGACAGTAGCAGGGAATTCTTCCTCTATTTTGGCTATAGCATCAGAGGTGTTGAGCCCGGAGTTATAAACGAGGCGATAAATATCTTGCACATTAGCAATTTGCTCGTTTGTATAACCTCTGCGGCGCATACCTATAGAATTAATACCCGCAAAAACCGCCGGTTCACGACCCACGGTAATGAATGGTGGAATGTCTTTGCCGAGGCGTGTACCACCTTGTATCATGATATGCTTACCGATATGGACAAACTGATGTACCAAACTGCCACCACCGATAACGGCATAATCTTCTATATGTACTTCACCGGCAAGCTGTGTGGCATTACTCATGATGATGTTATTACCCAACACACAGTCGTGAGCAACATGGCAATACGCCATAATGAGGTTGTTATTACCAACAACAGTTCGTCCTTTAGAAGCCGTACCTCGATGTATTGTAACGCATTCACGAATTACATTATTATCGCCGATCTCAACAGTAGTATATTCTCCTTTAAATTTCAAATCTTGAGGGATAGCCCCTATAACAGCACCGGGAAAAATCTGACAATTTTTTCCTATACGAGTTCCCGGCAATATAGTGACATTGCTGTAAATACGAGTTCCCGCGCCTATTATCACATCTTTATCTATCGTTACAAAAGGGTCGATGACTACACTATCATCAACAATTGCATTCGGATGGATGTACGATAAAGGTTGTTTCATAAGTATAAAAACGTTTTTTTCGATTAAGATTATTAATTATTTATTTTTTACTATTTGGGCCACCATTTCCGCTTCAGTAGCTATTTTACCATTTACGAAGCAGTAACCTTTGATATTAGCCAATCCGCGACGAATAGGAGTAGTGAGCATAACTTTCATCACGATAGTATCGCCCGGCACTATTTTATTGCGGAATTTAACATTATCTATTTTAAGGAAATAAGTGGAGTAAGCTTTAGGATCTTCTTTTTGAGAGAGCACGAGGATACCGGCGCATTGAGCCATTGCCTCTACATGGAGCACACCAGGCATCACTGGTTCTTCCGGGAAATGGCCTAGGAAGTGCATCTCATTGAAAGTAGCGTTTTTAATAGCCACAATATAGTTGTCGCTCACCTCCATAACCTTATCGACGAGGAGGAAAGGATAGCGGTGAGGGAGTAGTGTTTTTATCTTGTTGATATCCATAACAGCTTCGGCATCCATAGGGATATTCGGAGCGAGGCTCTCTTGACGGCGGAGTTCTTTACGGATACTCTTTCCGAACTCTGTATTGGCACCATGGCCCGGATGAACGGCGATAACGCGACCCTTGATAGGGTGACCGAGAAGAGCCAAGTCGCCTATTAAATCGAGCAATTTATGGCGTGCCGGTTCGTTATCGAAGAGTAACGGACCATTTATATATCCAACGCCTTTTATTTCAGGGAGTTCTACTCCACAGGCAGCAGCTATTTTAGCTAGATTTTCAGGAGTGGTTTCTTCATCATAAATCACCAAAGCATTGGTCAAGTCGCCACCCTTGATGAGTCCGCCTTCGAGTAAAGGTAATATTTCGCGAACGAAGACAAAAGTACGACAAGAGGCTATCTCCTTCTCAAAATCGTTGATACTATCGATATAAGCATACTGATTTTTCAATAGAGGAGAGTCGTAACCAATCATCACTTGGAGTGAGAAATCGTCGTCCGGGAGTATAGTATATGTAGATTTGCCGTCAGCAGAGGTGAAAGTCTTTTTACTTGACGGCTCGAAATAGTCTTTATTAAAGATTTGCTCTTCGTAACCTGCTGCATTAATAGCGTTGAAATATTGTATAGCACTACCGTCGAGAATAGGGAATTCCGGAGCGTTTACCTCGATATAGCAGTTATCGATACCCAGAGCAAACAGAGCGGCGAGGCAATGTTCGATAGTACTCACCTTTACATCACCGCGAGAAAGTACGGTACCACGCTCGGTAGCTGTAACATTTTCCGCCACGGCAGCAATCTCTACAGGCTCTGCAAGGTCCACTCTACGGATAATAATACCTGTATTATCAGCTGCAGGTAAAATATTAAGAGTTACGTCCATACCGGTATGTAAACCTTTTCCGGACAGGGTAACTGTTGATTTTAGTGTTCTCTGTTTTGACATAATATTATTTGATTTTTTTATCTATTTCATAAACTTTTTTGACGATATCGGGGAGTTGCTTTTGAATAACGCTGAGTCGGCGGAACTGGCCTACCGTCATAGCAGGATATCCTTGATAAAATCCACTCTCTTTGATAGTGTTATGAATGCCACTCTTTGCGCCGAATCCGCATTTAGGGGCGATATTTATATGGCCTGCGAAACCGCACTGACCGCCAACCATACAGCTCTCGCCGATTTTCGTTGAACCTGCCACTCCGCTTTGAGCCGCCATTACTGTATTGGTTCCTACCTCTACATTATGCGCTATCTGTATTTGATTATCGAGTTTGACACCCTTACGGATAATTGTCGAGCCCATAGTAGCGCGGTCGATAGTGGTATTTGCGCCTACCTCCACATCATCTTCTATCAGCACATTTCCGATTTGAGGAATTTTATTATACACACCTTGAGCATCAGGGGCAAAGCCAAAGCCGTCGGCACCTATTACCGCTCCGGAATGGAGGATACAATTTTTGCCGATAACGCAGCCGTCGTAAACCTTAACTCCCGAATAGAGAGTGGTATTTTCGCCGATAACGACATTATTATCCAAGAAAGTGTGGGGATAAATTTTGGAGTTTGCGCCTATTTTCACGCCCGCTTCGATTACCGCGTAAGCACCTATATAAACATTTTCGCCAATAATAGCAGAAGAGTCGATGATAGCGGAAGGATGCACCCCGCGCTTGTTTCCTTTTTTATAGCTCTCCACCAAAGAGAGGAGTTTTGCAAGGCATTCGTAGGGGTTATCCACCTTGATAAGTGTAGTTTCCAAAGGCTTTTCCGGCACAAAATCCCTACTCACAAGGCATGCCGATGCTTTTGTAGTATATATATAATTAGTGTATTTAGGGTTGGAAAGAAAAGTAAGAGTTCCCGGTACACCCTCTTCGATTTTCGATAAATTATTTAATTTTAAAGTTGCATCACCTACTATTTCCGCATTCAGAAAATCGGCAATCTGTTTGATAGAAAATTCCATGTATTTTTACTTATATTTTCGGTAGATAAAAGATATATTTCTTCTCCGTGGTATGGCTCAACATATCAACATTAAGCATATCCGAAGCCTTTGACACATCTTCCAATCTGCCATCTTTAAACAATATCATAATATTTGCCACTTCAGGGTTGTAAGTATTACTTTTTACTATATTGTCTGTAATAAAGTAACGCAGCTCCGCCTCTGATATTTTGTAAGTGGTATAATAATGATTAACAAGTGATTGTATTTCGGCAGTCGACATTTCGTCGGCAGGTTTGGCTTTATATAATTTACGATTGATAAAGCAATTGCTAAGGAGGTTTAAAATCCGGTCGTCGGAAGTGCACCACTCTTTAATAGCGCTGATAACATCATAATCATCGAGGCGAGAATAGTACTCAAGAGCATCACTATTTGATTCGAAAGTCGCCTTATCGGGGCTGTTTTTGATAAAGAACAGTAGCGGCTTTGAAGCATGCAGTTGCTTACCCATCAGCACCAATTCTCTTGCTCTATCGAGGATACTGATAAGTAGGCGTTCGGCTGCCACAGAGGTTTTATGCAGGTAAACCTGCCAATACATAAGGCGGCGAGCGATAAGGAAATTCTCGATAGAATAGATACCCTTCGACTCCACCACAAGGCGGTCGTTATGCACATTGAGCATATTTATAATACGATCCGCCCCGATAGCACCCTCTGTGACACCGGTATAGAAGCAGTCGCGACAGAGATAGTCAATCCTATCCATATCCAATTGCGAACTGATAAGTTGGTGCAAGAAATGCTTTGGATATTTATCTTCAAAAATATCTATAGCGAGGGTCAACGCACCATCCATCTCACCATTTATCTTCTTCATTATCAGCAAAGAAATATCTTCATGGCTGATATTATTCACGAGAGTATTTTCGAGCACGTGAGAGAAAGGACCATGCCCTACATCGTGCAGGAGCATCGCGGCGAGCACCGCCTCCTCCTCGTGGATAGTGATGTCATGCCCCTTGAGGCGCAGATTTTTTATTGCTTCAAAAGTGAGATGCATGGCACCGAGAGAGTGCTGAAAGCGAGTATGCTGTGCCCCGGGATATACAAAGCCGGCAAGGCCGAGCTGCTTTATCCGGTTCAACCTCTGAAAAAGAGGATGCTGAAGCAAGCGGAAAACCAAATCATTAGGGATAGTAATAAACCCATGTACGGGGTCATTAACTATTTTTCTTCCTATACCCTTTCCCATCTCTTTTGTACTTTTGATACTTATAGGTTTTATGTTATTTCTTTAAAATCAGGAGCTTATTCTCTATATCCTTTTGGCTCTTAGTGATTTTTCTCAGCACTATTTTTTCCGAATCCGGAGAACTAAATCTCGAAACCCTTTTTCAGTACTATTTCTCCTTCAGGTAATCCTTAATCTTCTTGCGGTTTTTAACAATGCAAGCCACGATAAGGCCCATCACACCACCAACAAAGATACCGATACAGTATTTCCAAGCCGGAGGCATATAAGTAATGATAAAAGGAGCCTGAAAATTAATAGCCTCCGGAGTAGCCGCATATTGCTCTTCAAGGAAGACCTTATTATTTTCAAGGAGCATCAAATCGTTGTAATAGAGCTCGATTTTTCGCTCGGTGATAAGGTGATTACCCCAAGTTTCCGCCGAGAAATAGCGAGGTTTTTCAAAATAGTCGTAAGTAGAGAAACTATCCACGCGTGCAGCCTCATGAGTAAAATAGTTCAATCTACTTATCTGCCTCTCTTTAAAGCGTTTATAATTACTCACCATAACCGAGTCGGTATTAAAAAACCTCTTCAGGGCAGCCTCATAAGCAGCAAAATCTTGATTACCGAGCATGGTAAGGGTGAGGTGAATACGGTCGTTCATCACCACATCCATAGTGTCGTTTTCGGCAATATTACGGTCGCGATCTACATAGTCGGCAATAGAGTCGTTTTTAGCATCGATAACATTATAGAGTCTCATCTTTTTTACAGCCCCCATCACCTCATAATCAAGGCCGTAAACATCGTGTTTCTCGGTGCCGTCCATAGTAAGGAATTTGAACAGACCCTGCTCTACAGCATGTTTCATCCCCTCCGGAAAACGGATAGTAACACTACCTGTATAGTGAGTGGCAAAAGGTTTGTTCCACACCCAAGCCCCGAAAAGCCCCAAAACAAGGCATATTATCATCACATAATAATACTGTATTGCGAGCCTAAAGAGCTGAGCTATCCAAACGCACAACTTTTTTATCAACGAACCTAACGCTTTAAAGCACAACACTATAAAGTCAAAAAGGTTCATCTCTTTATCTTTATTTTCTGCCATAATCTATTTTAAAAAATTTCCAATATAAGCGCATAAAAGCGTTGCAAAGTTACTCATTTTTATTGAAATAACATTAATTATTAACAGCTTTTTTACAAATGACACTATCTCGTGAAATCGAAAAAAGCAAACAACATAGAGTTTATCCACCGAAGCAATCCTCCTATCCATCACCGGCAGTCGAAAAAAGGCAAACAACATAGAGTTTATTCGTCGAAGCAATCCATCCCGGCCATCGGAGAAATGTTGTCGTACAAGTTCTACGATGGAGAGTATCGAATGATTGGCAGCACGTGATATTGAGGACAAAATGTTGACTTTGGCGTATTTTTTAGACGTTGAGCAGTTGTAAACCGATGCGAATTGTTAAATAATTGCAGTATATGACAATATGTACCGTAATTTATTTACGGATACATTCTTTTTTTGTACCTTTGCAGTCGAAATATTCACTAATAAATATTGTCATGTTAACGAAATTTGCAGTTAAGAACTATAGAGGATTTAAGAATCGTATCGAATGGGATTTGTCTCATCCGAGCAATTATTCGTTCAATAACGATGCTGTACATAATGGTATTGTAAAGAACGGCATTATCTACGGACCGAATGGAGCCGGTAAGTCGAACTTCGGATTGGCAATATTCGACATCGCCAACCATCTTTCTCACAAGTGGAAGAAACCTGATTACTATCTGAACTATGCTTGTGCATCATGCCACAACGAGCCAGTTGAATTCGATTACACATTTGCTTTCGATGATCATGTGGTAGCATACAGTTACAGTAAAATAGCTTCGGAACTTAAAGGCGATATTATTAGCGAGAAGCTGACTATTGACAACGAAGAAGTTCTTGTTAAAAACAAAGAAGAACTTGCTATTTCCGAAGAATTTGGCTTGACCGCCGTTGCCATTCAGAATCTTAAAGACAGCGCCAACAATATTTCTATAGTAAACTATCTGTTGGGTTCTGTGCCACTTCCCAAAGACCATGCCTTGCTGCAACTTCGCAATTTCGTAGAGAATATGCTGTTCTTCAGAAGTCTCGATTATCGTGAATTCATTGGTTTGAAGGAAGGTGGTAGCAACGTGGAAGAGTATATCATAAAGAACAACCTTGCTGACGACTTTGCTGCTTATTTGAAAGAAGTAAGTGGTCAGGAGTATGAGTTTGCTCCTAACACGCAGCGCGACAACATTCTCTTCTGCATAATGAACGGTGTAAGAATTCCGTTCCAATTGGTTGCATCCACAGGTACAATGAATCTGGAGTTGCAGTATTATTGGCTGAAAGAGATGGACAACGCTTCATTCGTCTTCATCGACGAATTTGATGCTTTCTACCACCACGAACTCTCCTATAAGATTTGCAAGCGATTGTTTGAAGGCAACAACCAGGTGTTCGTAACCACCCACGACACATTCCTTCTTTCCAATGACTTGCTTCGTCCAGACTGCTTCTTTATTCTTAGAAACAACGAAATAAAGGCTATTTGCGATTTGACGGACAAGGAACTTCGTTTTGCTCATAACTTGGAGAAACTCTATAGAGGTGGAACTTTTGGCTTATGATTCTGTTTGTATTTGAAGGCGATGAGCGTGAGCCTCGCCTGTATAGATATATGAGCAACTATCCAAGATAAGTGTACCCCCAAGCCAAACATAAACGAGTGAAAATAAAAGAAATAATAAAAAAAGGAGTGGAATATCTGCTATTGCTACCGATATTCTTTTATCAACGGAGCATATCGCCCTTATTTCCACCCACATGCCGATACACCCCCACCTGCTCGCAATATGCAGTGGAAGCCATTCGTAAACACGGACCTATCAAAGGCTTATGGCTTGCCATAAAGCGTATCTGCCGATGCCACCCATGGGGCGGAAGCGGCTACGACCCCGTTCCATAACCTATAAGCAAATTCTACCTCTCAACTCACTACACTTATTACTGAAGCGACTCCATCCAGACTCCATACCCATCACAAATGAACGATACCTTATCGGAAAACCCAATTATTTTCGAGTTTCCGATAAGGTATCGGAATATTTTCAATTGAAACTCCCCAAAAACGCTTCATTAAAAAATGAAGAAAACGACTTTCTTGGGATATCTGATATTCAAAATTTCTTTACTTTGTTTCTTCTCTTTCTCGCCAAATCTCTTCTGCCAAATACTTGTCGCTTCGGCAATGGAGGTCTGCAACGCCTTCTTCAAGAAGTGGTAAAAGTGGAGAATTGTAAAATATGTCCATGGCTTCTTCAAGACTTACGCTGTGCATCTGACTAATCTCATTAATAATACGAGCGTACTTTGCCTCTAAAATTGAATGAAAAGCTTCGTCGTGAATAATGCTCATAAGCGTTGGGAATTTTTAAAAGTTAGACATTCATTAAGTACCTGCTGTGAACGGATACAAATCTGATTGTTAGGTTTCTCAAAAACCAACTTACGAAGACATTCCTCTTTTGAAATGTCACCTGCAAAATATAAATCAATGGTACGAAATACCTTATCATTGGCAATGCCACCAATGATCACGTCATAGTTACCAACGACTCTACCTTGACGGCATTCTGTCACGAAGTCAAGCCACGCTTCATCATATTGCTTAAATGTAATAACCTTCCATTTACTTAAGTCATCAGCTAGTTCGTATATATTGAGAATTGCATTTTTCCCTCTATTTATAAAACGAGCGCCATATTTCACAGCTTGATCTTGCAAGGTAGTGACATAGAATCCGGGACCGAAATCTAGAAAATCTCTACTATGTGTTGTGTCTGGTGAATCCACAACTACAGTTGATGCATGATATACTTCCATTATGATAAAACTTCTTTTTCCCTCATATATTCTATAAGGTCTTCTAGAAGATACTCTTTGCTAAAGGTATGAAGAACATCGTAACTCGGTATGATGTAATCGGTAAGGATGCCCGACTGCTTTAAACGACGATACACTTCACCGGCACTCAAGTTCAATCGGCGCGATAGATTGCCAATGCAGTATGTTACGAAGTCAATATTATTGCAATTCATATCTTAATATTATTATATTATCTTTTCTGTTGAACCTTCTGTGGTTTCTTTATTTACTAACTAAAAAACTATATCAATACGTACAAGGTCGATAAAATTTACCTTTTCATCTCTTATGACATAATTAATAATTTGCAAATTTAATACTATTTTTCGAGAAGTTGAAATGTTTTTCAATAAAATAATTACAAAGGAAAGGGGCAGAAAAAAATTTATTTCTGTGTTAGGAATGGTAAAAATTGGAATGATATCCAACGCGAAGGTTAGGAGCTCCGAATTGGCAAAAGCAGGATATGGTAACAAAATTAGAGGGGGAAAAAGAAAATGAGTGGAAATGGGGGCTCTATTTTGAGGATGTCTATACAAAGCAATGAGGCTGTGCCGTAATAAAAAAGCTACGGCACAGCCTCATAATTATATGAGAATAAAACTATTATCTACGGCCGATAGGACGGCGTTTTACTGGACTTGGGTCAGTCTCGCCTCCTTCTGCTTCACCACCTTCTGTGGTCTCGTCTGCAGGGGTTGAGAACTCTTGTTTTACAAGTGGACCGTAAACGTTATCTGCGTTTTTGGCAAGTGCCACTACGTAGTAAGTTCTGTCTGGATCTACATACCAAATGGCGTTCTCTTCGGCTTTATACAAGTTCCAATAAGGATCGTCAAATCCCGGAGGGTAGGTAGGGTTGTTGTCGTAAGAGAGGTACTCTATAGCGAGGTCATCTCCCCATCTTGCGTCAAAAGTATCTTTCTCTACCAAGAAATAACGATAAACTGCACACTCTGCATTAGGATATACAGAAATGTATTGGACGTACTCTACAGGATCGGAATTGGCGTTGACAACGAAATCACCTACCTGAATAGTTACTTTTGCTTCACCGCTACCGCCTAAATTCAAAGTGGTAACTTCATGGATTTGAAGCTCTCCTATCACTCCGCTTACAAGAAAAGGAAGTACATAAAGTTCGTATTCACAGCCCGGCACCATATCTTTATAAAGGAATGTAGTGTCGGAATAAGCTTTTAATCCGAATGCAGCTACGTATGCTTCTGCATTGTCGATACCGACCATTGCTCCGAAATTATCGAGCTGACTTTGCATATCACCTTTCTTCAAGATGATAAAACTGTAAGATTCTACACTGTCGCCTTTCTCAAAATTTGTCGGAATTTCGAAAGCGGTAACATCACCAAAAGTAACGTTCACTTTTTTTGAATCATCATCACCTACAGGTGGATTTGGAGGACATGCTGTAAAGAGCACAGTAATGGCTAATAATGCCAATAAATAAAATCTTAGATTTTTCATAAATTAATTTTTTTATGGTTAATAATATTAATAGTTCAATATTTATACACCCGTCGGATATCCTTTAATGAGCATTTTGCTATTTTTACGGATGAAAAGTAACAACCCGATGATGATAATTGTGGTAACCACCCCAATATAGTTGTAATATTTAAACGAATTAATATCTATATTTATTATATTATTAAAATCTAAATAAGTATAAATAACGGTAGCACAATTATTGACAAAATGGATAATAATAGTGCTCCAAAGGGAGCCGGTATAATAAAAAACGTATCCAAACAGTGCCCCCATAAGCACTTGAGGGATAAAGACTTTGTATTGCATATGCATAGCAGCAAAGAGTATTGCCACTACCCAAACGGCAATATGATAGTTCACAAATCTGTTAGCTTGAGTTTGCAACCAGCCTCTGAAAAATATTTCCTCACAAATGGCGGGAATTACCGCTACCACAATGATTGTCAATCCCAACTGCCATATTTTTTCCACATTAAGCAAGGTATTATAAGTTGCCATAGCAGAAGATTGCAGGTTATCCATAATCTCTTTTAAGCCATTCAAAAAAGATGGCAACGGCAATGCTTCGTTGATATTTTGAAACAGATATATTGATGTAAACATACAGATGCATATTCCTATGATAGCAACTATATCTTTGGTTTTCGGCATTTTATCAATTCCTACCGATTGAAAAGGCTTTTGACCTTGAATAAATCGGAGTGACAATAGCGGAAAACAGAAGTACATCAATAAGGAGTTGAGCGATTGTATGAAGCATAGTCCGGGATAGGAATATATCCAACCGTCGACAATGAAACTCAGAGCATTGATAAGTGATAAACAGAATGCTTGAAGAGCGAAAAAAACGGCAAATATTATCAGTAGTTTTTTCATTTCTTAGGCAGACGAGCAATAATTGTTTCGTTACCGATAGTGGCCTCACCTAAGTCGACAAAAATCTCCGACTCCATCGGGATAAATAGGTCGACACGGCTACCGAATTTGATAAACCCGAGATGCTCATTGATATTACAAGAGGTATTTTCCGCCACATAAGTTACAATACGACGAGCAAGAGCTCCTGCTATCTGACGCATCATTATCTGTATTCCGTTGGCATTCTCAATCACCACTGTGCTGTGCTCGTTCTCATGAGACGATTTCGGCAAATATGCCGCAATGTGTCTACCCTTATAATGGCGCACATATTTCACGGTGCCTGACAGCGGTATCCAATTCGCATGAACCGAGAAGACGCTCATAAAAATAGATATCTGCATCATCTTTTTACCTTCGAAAAACTCGTGTTGCTCTACCGGCTCGATGACGACAACACGTCCGTCGGCAGGGGCAATGATAAGATTTTCGTCGTCCACTTCAACCTCACGGGCGGGATTTCTGAAGAAATACAAAAAGAAAGCAAAAGTAAATATTGAAATCAACAAATTGATAAAAAAGATATATCTGCTTGGGGTTTCAATATACACCACTAAATTCAGTAATGCCAAAAGGAGTAACAACCAAAATAGTATACTATAGCCCTCTTTATGTACTCTAATTCTTCTTTTTTTCATACTGATATGTTATTTTTTAAGTAATCTTAGAAAAAGTTTGGCCAAAAAATCCAATAAAAGGCCGCAGCAGCCGGAGCGGCAAAAAGGAAACTATCGAACCTATCGAGCATACCGCCATGGCCCGGAATAATATTCCCCGAATCTTTTACTTCGAATTTACGCTTGATTATTGATTCGAACAAGTCGCCGAAAGTAGAAAAGAGTGATATAATTACGGCAAACAAGAGCCAGATAACGATAGATTTTCCGGAGAAATGATATATTAATGCCCCTATTGCCAAAGAACCTATCAAGCCACCGACAAAGCCCTCCCACGATTTTTTTGGAGAGATGGTTGGAAACATCTTATGCTTGCCTATCATACTGCCTACAAGGTAGGCAAAAGTATCATTACCCCAAATAATTAAGAATAAGCCCAAAGCAATTGGCAAACTTTCTTCACTTGATAATTCAATATTACTGTATAGTGCAAATGGAATGGCAATGTAAATCATCGACACTATGATGTATTTAAAATTAACCGCTTCGGATTTGATAAAGAATGAGGCTATGAAATAAATAATCAATAGTACCGCATAGAGGGTTGTAAATAAGTCACTTATTGTATACAGATTTTTTAGTCCGTCTATGACCATACCATCTACCACTGTACCCCACAGCAAAAGCAACGAAGGTATTATGGCGAAAAAAATATTAATAGAAGCATTTTCTTTTGTAGTGATATTCAAAAACTCCTTCTGGCAAACAACCATTATGAATGAGAATAAAACTCCAAAAAGAATTTTACTGTACACGGAAACGGTACCAAATACTACTGCACACACAATAAGGAGAACCAATACTGCTCCGGATATTGTGCGGGTTATAAGATTTTTCCAATTTATTTCCATAATTACCTGGTATTAAATTATTTATTTCATTAATTTGTAGGTCGGCTTTCGGGGTACTCGATTATTCTCTTTGAGCATCTATTGAAAAACAAGTTCCCGTGGTCTATCAGTGATGTTTTTTTTGCCGTATCGAGATTACATCGGTGTCGGTTTTTTACTGAGCGGTTTTGCTCTCGGCGTCGGGATTATTCTCTGCTTCAGGATTTTCCGTGCCCTGAGGAGCGGACGGTTCATCGGCTTTATTCCCGGCATCAGATTTGTTTTCAGCACCGGTATTACTTTCAGCATCTGATTTCACTTCAGCGTCTGATTTCACCTCGGCATCTGCATTACTATCGGCAGCGGCTTCCACTTCAGCATCTGCATTACCATTTTCGGCTTTGTCGTCGCCTTTACCAGCCTCTGCATTATCGGCTTTTTTCTCGTTATCGCGAAGTATTTCTTCGGCGCGGGAAGCCCAAGGGCGAGGACCGAAAACAGCCTCGAGGTCTTCGGCAAAAAGCACCTCTTTCTCTATCAATATCTGCGCTATTTTATGGTGACCTTCTTGGTATTTAAGTAATATCTCTTTAGCTCTTTCGTACTGCTCATTGATGATTTTAGCGGCTTCGGCATCAATGAGTTGCGCGGTAGACTCGGAATAAGGTTTGCTAAATCCGTACTCATTCTGACCGGTAGAGTCGTAGAAAGAAACATTCTTCATTTTGTCGCTCATACCGAAATAAGTAACCATAGCATAAGCTCGTTTAGTAGCCTGCTCAAGGTCGCTCAACGCGCCGGTATCGAGCACACCCATAAAGAGTTCTTCAGCGGCACGGCCACCCATCAAGGAGCATATTTTATCCAGAATATGTTGACTTGAAGTAAGTTGTCGCTCTTCCGGCAGGTACCAAGCGGCGCCGAGAGCCTGACCGCGAGGCACAATAGTTACTTTAACGAGAGGGTCGGCATATTGCAGATGCCAGCTGATAGTAGCGTGACCAGCCTCGTGGAAGGCGATATTACGTTTTTCTTCGTTAGTGATAATCTTGGTTTTCTTTTCAAGGCCACCGATAATACGGTCGACGGCGTCGAGAAAATCTTGTTTATCTACAGCGGTATGATTTTTTCTTGCGGCAGTAAGGGCTGCTTCGTTGCACACATTGGCGATATCGGCTCCGGAGAAACCCGGTGTTTGGCGGGCAAGGAAATCGATATCTATGCTATTATCCACCTTGATAGGTTTGAGGTGAACTTTAAAAATCTCTTTACGTTCGTGAACATCAGGGAGTTCTACATGTATCTGGCGGTCGAAACGGCCGGCTCGCATAAGGGCTTTATCAAGGATTTCGGCACGGTTTGTAGCGGCAAGGATGATAACGCCGGAATTGGACCCGAAGCCATCCATCTCGGTAAGCAGTTGATTTAGAGTATTTTCTCTTTCATCGTTAGAATTAAAATTCGCATTCTTACCACGAGCTCTACCTATTGCATCAATCTCATCGATAAATACGATACAAGGGGCTTTTTCTTTTGCTTGGCGGAAAAGGTCGCGCACGCGAGAGGCACCGACGCCGACAAACATTTCCACGAAATCGGAGCCGGACATAGAGAAGAAAGGCACGTTAGCCTCGCCGGCTACTGCCTTGGCAAGGAGGGTTTTACCCGTTCCCGGAGGACCTACCAAAAGGGCGCCCTTCGGAATTTTTCCTCCAAGAGTGGTATAGCGTTTCGGGTTTTTAAGAAAGTTTACTATCTCTTCTATCTCCTGTTTGGCACCTTCAAGACCTGCCACATCGGCAAAAGTAACCTTATCTTTTACAGAGTTTTTATCAAACATCTGCGCTTTTGATTTACCCACGTTGAATACACCTCCGGGACCACCGCTACCGCCTCCCATCATCTTGCGATTCATAAAGATAAAGAAGCCGATGAGGAGCACAAGAGGCAATACAGAATAGAGGAAAAGACTTAAATAATCTCTACCCTCGTTGTATTTTACTTCGCCTGTAAACTTGTTTTGGGCTTTTAAATCATTAACAGTTTCGGTAAAAGATTCTATTGAAGGATATATAGTATATATCTCTATCTCTTTACCGCTTTTTAAAGTCTTTCCGGTAATTTCTTTATAGCATTTTGCATCGATAGTTGCAGTAGCTATTTGCTTTGACAGATTTACATTTACCTTCTCTACACTACCCTTTGAAAGAGCCTTTTCGAATTGAGAATAAGGCACTTCGGAGGTACTCATACTCATTGGCCAAAACGAAAAAGTAATCAAGACCAATGCTATAGCAAAGTAAATCCAATAGAAATTGAATTTAGGAAGATTTTTCTTTGTTTTTTTGTTTATATCCATATCTATTAATCTAAATCTGGGATTTCGGTAATTTTAGCATCAGCCCAAAGGTGCTCGATATCATAGAATTCACGAAATTCCGGTTGAAAAATATGCACTATGGCAGTACCATAGTCCATTGCAATCCATTGACAATTCTCGTAACCATCAGTAGCAAAAGGTTTTTCGCCGGCATGCTCGCGCACGAAATCTTTGGTGGCAGTAGCAATACTCATCACATGCACGTTAGAATCGCCTTGAGCGATGACGAAATAGTTACAAGGAGCTTCAAGCTCACTCATATCTACAATAACGATTTTTTTTGCCTTTTTCTCTTGAAGGCCTTCAACAATTGTAGTAATTAATTTCTTGTTATCAGTCATAAATAAATAGTTATCTTTTTTTAATTAAAAAACGAGGTCATTAGCATACATCCAAACGATGTAACGAATTATTTTGCCGAGGGCCATACTAATCATCACCACCCACCAACGGCAACGAAAGAAGCCACAAGCTACCGCGATGATGTCGCCCACACCGGGCAGGAATGACAAAAAGGCAAACCAGTCGCCATACTTATGTATTTTACTTTCAAAAGTTACTACCTTCTCTTTTTTTATTTTCATCCACTTCTCAATCCACTCCATTTTACCGAGTAAACCGAGGGCATAGCAGGTCATTCCACCGAGAATATTACCGAGAGAGGCCCAAAAAACGAGCCAAAAAGGGCTGAAATTCTGCCAATAGAGAGTAGTAAAAACCACTTCGCTACTAAAAGGAAGAATGGTAGCTGCAAGGAAAGCAGCAAGAAACATGCCAAAATAGCCTAAGGATATCAAATCCATCTTATCCTACACTATTCTCGAGTGACACTTGCAGTAATTTTTGAGCCTCAACGGCAAACTCCATAGGCAATTTATTGATAACCTCTTTAGCATAACCTCCGATAATCAACCCCACGGCATCTTCGGTAGATATGCCTCGTTGTGCGCAATAGAAGAGTTGGTCCTCGGAAATTTTAGAAGTAGTAGCCTCATGCTCGATGACGGCAGTAGGATTTTTTACATCTACATAAGGGAAAGTATGAGCGCCGCAATCGAAGCCGAGCAAGAGGGAGTCGCACTGAGAGTAGTTTTTCGCACCCACAGCACCGGGGGCAACCTTTACAAGGCCGCGATAAGAATTCTGACTCTTTCCGGCTGATATACCTTTGCTCACGATGCGAGATCGGGTATTGGCACCGAGATGTATCATCTTCGTACCGGTATCGGCTTGTTGGAAATTATTTGTAAGAGCAACAGAATAGAATTCTCCCACGGAATTATCGCCTTTAAGGATACATGAAGGGTATTTCCAAGTAATAGCGGAGCCCGTTTCCACCTGAGTCCATGATATTTTAGAGTTATTACCCTTACAGATAGCGCGCTTGGTGACGAAATTATAAATACCACCCTTACCCTCTTTATCACCCGGATACCAGTTTTGAACGGTGGAATATTTCACTTCGGCATTATTCATCACCACGATTTCCACTATAGCGGCATGGAGCTGATTTTCATCACGTTGAGGAGCAGTACATCCCTCGAGGTAAGATACGTAAGCATCGTCATCCGCCACGATAAGGGTACGTTCGAACTGACCGGTACCTTTTGCATTAATACGGAAATAGGTAGAGAGTTCCATCGGGCAACGCACCCCTTTCGGGATATAGACGAACGAGCCATCGGAGAAGACGGCACTGTTTAGAGCGGCATAGAAATTATCCGCATAAGGAACTACAGAGCCGAGGTACTGCTTTACAAGGTCGGGATACTCCTTCACCGCCTCGGAAATAGAGCAGAAGATGATGCCCTTATCGGCAAGAGTTTCACGGAAAGTGGTTTTCACGGAAACGGAGTCCATAACAGCATCCACGGCAATGCCATTAAGAGCTTTTTGCTCTTCGAGAGGGATGCCGAGTTTGTTAAAAGTGTCAAGAATTTCGGGGTCTACCTCGTCAAGACTCTGAATATTCTTCTTTTTAGGAGCGGCATAATACGAGATTGCTTGAAAATCTATCTCGGGAATATCGAGATGACCCCATTTGGGTAGCTCCATTTTTTGCCAATAGCGGTAGGCCTTCAATCTGAAATCCAACAGCCATTCCGGCTCTTCTTTCTTCTTGGAAATCAGACGAATAACGTCTTCCGACAACCCGGTTTCTATTGTGTCGGTATGCACATCGGTAGTAAATCCGTATTCATATTCGCTATTGACTACCTTGTCTATTATATTATTTTGTTCTTTTTCTTGCATAAAAAGCGTAGTATATCTAATTTAAACCACAAAGATAGTATTTATTTTTGAATGGGCAAAATCCATAAAAACTACACCCCGGTCCCCATAGAAGTGCGAGTCTTAAAAAAGAATATGTAAGGTGCCCTTAAAAAAATCAACCCAAAAGGAGCGCGAAAATGTTAACGACGGGGGAATTTGAGTTTCGGGAACATTTTTCGGATACGCACTAAATAATCGGAGATATTGCTGCCTGCAACAACCATAGAAACGGCAACTATTATCAACACAAGGCCGATACATTCGCGCACGGAGAGGGTTTCTCCAAAAATTGTAATACCGAAAATCACAGCTGTTACCGGCTCTAAAGCACCGAGTATGGCGGTGGGTGTAGGACCGATATATTTGATGGCATACGTGGTGCATACCAGCGAGATAATTGTAGGGAAAACAGCGAGTGCCACCAAATTTAACCATAGATAAGGGCGCGTAGGGAGAGTTATTGCACCTTGAAACAAGAGCACTCCCGTGAGCAAAATAGAGCCGAAAAAGAGTACGTATAATATTACTTTAATAGTAGGTACCCTATTCAGTGTGGATTTATTCATCAACACTATATACACGGCATAAGAGAGCGATGAGGCAAAGACCAACAAAGTACCTGTTGCACTGAGTGTTGTGCCGTCTTCCGCCTTATAGAGCAGAGCAATACCCGTCAATGCAAGTATCAAACAAAGCACTATCTGCACCGACAACTTCTCTTTAAAGAAAAACACCATGATAAAAGCCACGATGATAGGATAAACGAAAAGGAGTGTAGATGCAATGCCTACATCCATATATAAGTAACTCTTAAAGAGCGTAATAGAAGATATTGCCATGAGCAAGCCGAGCACTGAAAGTGGAAATATCTGCTTGCGCTCGACGGTAAAACCATGACCTCTGAAATAAAGCAATAATGCCAACATCGGAATGGCAAAAATATATCTGAAAAAAAGTACGGATATAGGCTCCATTCCATCGGAATATAACGGCAATGCAAATAGCGGATTCATTCCGTATGTGATAGCGGAAATTGCTCCAAAAAGGTATCCTTTCGCTTTATCATTCATAGATAACAGAATTTATATTGTTTAAAAAAAAGAGTGTAAACCAAAAGATTTACACTCTTTATGGTATGACATCTCTTCTCACTTCTTCTAAATTTCTCATTATTGAGATATTAAAAGAGTGGATAAATAAAAAAATAATTATTTTTTTGTATTACAAAGGTAATAATTTTTCGGCAAGCAAAAAAATAATCATTATTATTTTTATATTATGCCGAAATATTTTTCAAAAAATACCTTCAACTTCTCTATCACAGTTTTCTTTTTCTCCTGTCTGTTGCCATCACCACCGAAGCGGGACATCGCCGGGAGTATCTTGTCTATGTCTGTTCCTGTTGTGCGTATCACTCCATCACGGAAAGCATTATCTACGAACTTGGCGGTCTCGTCTGCTTTCAAGTTCTCGCTTGTGATAATTTCATTCAGGTCGTCCGACTTACGCTGCTTTACATACGCTTCCCACGCCTCATCAACATCAGTATCGGTATTGACGCTCGCAACGAAATCCTCAATGAGTTCTTTCTTGCTTCTCAACTGCATACTTGCACTTACCGCCTTTCTGATATTAACGAGTATCTCCTTGTTCTTACAATTACTATCGTGGTAGTTTTTCACCAAAAGCAATATGTAGTCAATATTTATTTCAACCTGCCTTATCAATTCGGTTTCAAATATGATGTCATCATTGACCACTTCTTTTTCACCCTTACCTCTTTTTCTCCATTTATCTTTCAAGTCAAGGTAGTTGCTCTGATAGTCCTGCATCTGTCCATCTGATAGCAATTGCTGACCTTCAAATTGGTCAAATGATTGCAATACATTTATAGATTTCAACAGACTACCAAAGAGAGTAATGAAGCGTCTTTCTTCCTCTTCGCCGAGAGGTTTGTATCCATCCGGGAACTGCTCTTGTAATTCTTCCACCAGTTCCTTATATCCATAGCAATGCTTACCACTGTCGGCATCGTATCCTTCGTAGTATGATTTGAAATCTTTGAGTAGAACAATGCTCGCAGCATCCTTATCACCGAACCGAGCAATCGCATCGTCAGTCGCTTGTTGGAGATTGCGGAAACATACAATATTACCGTAGGTCTTCACCGAGTTGAGTATGCGGTTGGTTCTACTATATGCTTGTATAAGTCCGTGTTGTTTAAGGTTCTTATCTACGAACAGAGTATTAAGCGTGGTAGCATCAAAACCTGTCAAAAACATATTGACAACTATCAGCAAATCCACTTGTCTGTTCTTCATTCGTAGCGACAAGTCTTTGTAGTAGTTTTGGAACTTATCGCTTGAAGTATCGTAGTTGGTTGAGAACATCCGGTTGTAGTCCTTGATAGCACCCTCCAAAAAGTCTCTGCTTGGTTGGTCAAGATTGGTGGTGCTCTCCGGGTTCTCCTCAACGAGTATGCCATCTATCTCCTCTTCGTTTGCTCCGTATGAGTAGATAGTGGCAATCTTCAATCTCTGTGCTTCCGGCAGATGAGATTGCTGTGCCTTGAACTCATTATAATATGCCTTTGCCATATCTATGGAAGCAACTGCAAACATAGCATTAAATCCCGCCAGTTTTTGCGTTATCTTGTTCTCTTTGACCTCGCCCTTCTTCGCCTTTGCCATCTGCTCTATGTTCTGGGCAACACGATAAGAGTAGTATGATGTTCTTTTGGTCTTTTGATCAAAGTGTTCCAATATATACTTCACCACCTCCTTCACTCTTTCGGGAGCAGACATAATACGCTCTCGGTCAATTGCCGAAATCTGCTTGTCAAGTATGTCATCCTTCGTTTTAAGGGTATTCACATAGTCAATACGGAATGGAAGGACATTCTCATCGTTGATAGCATCTACAATTGTGTAGGTGTGTAGTTTATCGCCGAACGCCTGTTGTGTAGTTTTTAGTCTCATATCTCCACCGCTGCTTGTGTTTTGAGCGAATATAGGTGTGCCTGTGAAACCGAAAATATGGTATTTTTTGAAATTCTTGGTGATGGCTTTATGCATTTCTCCAAAATTGCTTCGGTGGCATTCATCAAAGATAATTACCACTCTCTGTTGGAAAATAGGATGGTTCTTGTTCTTCTGTATGAAGATAGAGAGTTTCTGTATGGTAGTGATAATAATGCGGTAATCGTGATAACCGCCGTTCTTATCCTTGTTTTCAAGTTGCCGTTGAAGGACGGATGTTGAGGTATTGCTGTCAGCTGCTCCTTCTTCAAATCGGTTATACTCCTTCATCGTCTGGTAGTCAAGGTCTTTTCTATCCACCACGAACAGAACCTTGTCTATATAATCAAGGCGTGAAGCGAGTTGAGCGGTCTTAAATGATGTAAGTGTCTTGCCTGAACCCGTTGTATGCCATATATAACCGCCACCTTCTGTCTTGCCATATTGCTTGTAATTGTTAGAAACATTTATGCGTCCGATAATACGCTCCGTTGCTGCAATTTGGTATGGACGCATAACGAGGAGCATCCTTTCGCTTGTAAATACGCAATATTTGGTGAGAACATTTATTAGTGTATGTTTGGCAAAGAAGGTGCGTGTGAAGTCAATCAGGTCGTTGATAGTCTTGTTGTTGCTGTCCGTCCAGAATGACGAGAACTCAAACGAATTGCTGGTCTTCTTGCCCTTATTTTTAGTTCGCTCCTGCTCCTTGATGTGGTTGAAGCGGGTGGAGTTAGAGTAATATTTGGTATTGGTGCCGTTGGATATGACGAAAATCTGCACATATTCATAAAGTCCGCTGCCTGCCCAAAAACTATCTCTTTGATAACGGTCAATCTGGTTGAAAGCCTCTTTGAGTTGAACCCCTCTTCGCTTCAATTCTATATGAACAAGTGGTAGTCCATTGACGAGAATGGTAACATCGTAGCGAGCATCGTGATTTCCTTGTTCCTCTTCGTATTGGTTAATGACTTGGAGGTAATTGTTATGAATATTCTTCTTGTCAATCAGGTAGATATTCTTTGTTTCGCCAGTGTCTCTTTTGAGAACTTGGATATGGTCTTCCTGTATCTTGGCAGTCTTTGCCTCAATACCTTCGTTTTGATTGGCAATTACATCATTGAAAAAACGCTTCCATTCGCTGTCAGTGAAGGTGTAGTTATTGAGTTTTTGCAACTGCACACGGAGGTTATCCACGAGGTCTTGTTCCTTATGGATATTTAGGTAGTCGTATCCCTGCTCGGTGAGGGTCTTGATGAACTCCTTCTCCAATTGTGCTTCCGACTGGTATTTATCGCTCTTGCGGTATATCGTCTGATAGTCGCTAACAATCGTATAGTCTTCGTTTTCTGCAATGATGTTATATGCCATAGTCTTACGCCTTTTGCTTGAAGGTCAATAATTGGTCTCGGTAGTATTCGTATTGCTTGCGTCTTGCTTCTATCTCTGCTGGGAGACCTGCGGTGATGTCGGTGGTCAAAGTGCTAAATCTATCTAATATATCCACTATGCGCTGCTGCTCGGCGAGTGGTGGGACTGGGATAGTTATTCCAGACAAAGAAGTTTGAGATATATTGGGGACTGAACCAACTCCCTGTAATTTTGCAACTTCCTGTTGAAATCTATAAGTCTTTAACACATATGCCAAGAATGCAGGATTACACTGTATATTTTTTAATACTACTAACTGTGGGTTTATTGTTGCTTCTTTTGGCAAATACTTAACAAGTGCCGTTTTGCCGACAGAGGCTGTTTTTGTGAAAATAACATCTCCAACTGCGACTTTTATTTCTGGGGACTCCTCGTATTTTGCCCAAGAAATATATGAGCAATCTTCATAATTCAATTCTTGGTTGATAATGTTAGAAGGGCTTAAAGTAATCGCTCCGTCTGCTTCTTCCACCAAGTCTTGTCTTGTATATCCTCTAAAACCAATTCGCCCTTTAATATCACATACATCTCCCAACTTCTTCCATTCAACGCTTACGCTTTGCCCCCCCTATTTAATTCATTGAAGGACAATAATTTATCCCTGTAATAGTTGTATTGTTGTAATCTTTTTTGCAATTCTGCTTGCAATTCTGCTTGCAATTCTGCTTGCAATTCTGCAAAATTATCCAGTATTCGCACAATCTCTTCCTGAACAGGGAGGGGTGGGACGGGGATATACAGTGCTTCAACTGCACTATGTGATAATCTTGGTATGCTTGCTTTTCTTACTTGACTATAAATCCTATTTTGTTGAGATAATAGGCAATAGAAGACATACCTATTTGAGATGGTATCAGGGCATATAACTGAAAAACAATCATCTGCTGACCAAAACTTCACTTTACTATAACCAATATCTCCTGCCGCACCAGCACATATAATAAATGTGGTCTCTTCTGCCCTGTTAAATTGGTCATAATATCCGAGAGGTTTTAGACTATTTTGATAAACGGGGTATGCACCATTGATTGAGAGGTCTTTCTTCACAACTCTTGTTCCTCTTGCCAATTTACAAATATCCCCCAATCTCTTATACTCAACTCCATCAGGGCAATACTGCTGAATAAGTTCATTTAATCTGCTCATAGTCTTATCCTCCAATTTCAGCAATAATCTTATCTATCTCTGCTCGCAGAACATTCTCTCTTGCCACAATCTCGGCAATCTCTGCGTTGAGTTTCACGATATCCACTTTCTCTCGGGTATCTTCTTGTTCTACATAGGTAGAAACAGAAAGATTATAGTCGTTCTCTGCAACCACATCGTTCGCTACCAACTTGCAGACATAATCAACATCCTTTCTTTCGGCGAAGTAATCAACGATATGCCGGATGTTCTCCGGGGTGAGTTTATTGTTGTTGGTAATCTTCACACACTCACGGCTGGCATCTATGAAGAGAGTAGAGTTATCCTTCTTGCTCTTCTTCAATACCATAATGCAGGTAGCGATAGAAGTTCCAAAAAAGAGGTTATCTGGGAGTTGTATGACGCAATCTATATAGTTGTTGTCAATTAAATATTGGCGTATCTTCTTCTCTGCACCACCACGATACATAATGCCCGGGAAGCAAACAATGCTTGCCGTGCCGTTGGTCGCTAACCACGCCAACGAGTGCATAATGAATGCCAAGTCTGCCTTTGACTTTGGTGCCAAAACACCGGCAGGGGCATAGCGTGGGTCGTTGATGAGAGTAATATCATCATCGCCCTTCCACTTGATAGAATATGGAGGGTTAGAAACAATAACTTCAAATGGCTCATCGTCCCAATGCTGTGGCGAGAGAAGAGTATCTTCGCAGGCGATATTGAACTTATCATAGTCAATATCGTGTAAAAACATATTAATACGGCAGAGGTTATAAGTGGTAAGGTTGATTTCCTGACCATAAAAACCTTGACGCACATTGTCCTTGCCAAGTATCTTTGCCGCTTTAAGTAGCAGCGAACCGGAACCGCAAGCAGGGTCATAGACCTTATTGACTTCGGTCTTGCCGAGAGTTGCCAGACGGGTGAGGAGTTCGCTTACCTCCTGTGGAGTGTAATACTCGCCACCGCTCTTACCAGCATTGCTCGCATACATACCCATCAGGTATTCATAGGCATCACCAAAAGCATCAATCGTATTATCTTGATAGTCGCCGAGGTTCATCTGTTGAATGCCACGAAGGAGTTTTACTAATTTCTCATTTCGCTTGATGACAGTTGCTCCCAACTTATTTGAATTAACATCAACATCAGCAAACAGTCCGTTAAAATCATCCTCACTATCAGTTCCCTTCGCACTCGCTTCAATGGAGTTGAAAATCTTCTCCAAAGTCTCATTAAGGTTGGCATCCTTATCACACACCTTGCATATATTACAGAAGAGTTGGCTCGGTAGAATGAAGAAACCCTTCACGCCCACCATCTCTTCGCGTATGCTCTCCGCAATGGCATCGTCCAAAGTGGCGTAATCAAAATCGGTGTTGCCAGTATCCCATTCGCCTTTGTTGATATAGTTAGTGATGTTCTCGCTTATATAGCGATAGAAGAGCATACCGAGTATGTAGGCCTTAAAATCCCATCCATCTACTGCTCCTCTCATCTCATCAGCAATTGCCCATATAGTTCTATGGAGTTCTGCTCGCTCCATCTCTTTCTTATTCTCTGCCATATTAGTTAAGGTGTTATAGTCTCAAAAAATAATAATAATTATTTTTATCTTGCAAAGGTAATAATTTTTCCTGCGTTCAAAAAAAATAATTATTAATTTTTTATTTACATATAATGTATTTATGTGGTATTGATTATGTCGCCTTTTTTCGTGCTTTTTTGGTGCATTTTTTTGGACATAAAAAAAGAGTGTAAACCAAAAGATTTACACTCTTTGCGGTATGGACGGGACTCGAACCCGCGACCCCATGCGTGACAGGCATGTATTCTAACCAGCTGAACTACCACACCAAAATTCGGATTTACCGACATTCTTTCCTTCGAAAGCGTTGCAAAGGTACAACTATTTTTGAAACTGACAAAATTTCCGGTGATTTTTTTCTGAAAATTTTCTTCCTACAGGCATAATCATTTGATTATAAATAGATTTATAATACAAAAAATTATCTGCAATTACTAAAATAAAGGCGATAATCGAATGTTTTCAGTACAAAAAAAGCATAATCAAATGCCTTAATCCGTATAAAAAAGGGAGAAAACTGGAAAACCAACAGGAAAATTTATTTCACCCACGGCATATTATTTCGCTGCCAGGAGAGGAATCCGCCACCTAAATCAAACACTGTAAAGCCTTTTTTCTGCAATATTACTGCGGCATTATTACTGCGCCTTCCGCTACGGCAATAGATATAGTATGTTTTTGACTTATCCAATTTTTCCACGCCGGCATTAAAAGCAACGGTGTCGAGGAAATTCAATAAAACCGCCCCCTCGATATGTCCTGCGGCAAACTCATCAGGGCGTCGCACGTCGAGAACAACAGCTTTTTTATCCGCTTTAACGGCTGCAGCAAACTCCTCCGCCGTCAGAACTTTAACACTGTTTTGTGCCTTACATCCGAAAAAAAACATAACGCCGAATAACAATACAAGATACTTCTTCATACACAAAAAAAAGAGGGCATTGCAACACTTTTAAGACTAAAAACTTAAAATACACACACTATAAATAGTTTATAAAAAAACTATTTGTCTTTTCAAGATTATGCAACACCCTCTATATTTAAAGAATAAATTATTTAGATATACATTTCCAAATCAAAGCAGCAAGAGCGCCACCTGCAAAAGGACCTACAATAAATACCCACAACTGCTGAAGAGCAATGCCACCCTCAAAAATAGCAGGACCTATAGAGCGAGCGGGATTATGCCGAAATTAGCTGTCAATTATATTTCCGGTTAAAAATTTCGGAAGCTATAAAAGCGGCACGAGCGTTATTCGAATCTCGCAAATCCAAAGTATCGGCAGCAATAGGATTGTTAGTTGCTTTATTATCAGTTGAATAATTATTATCTGTTGAATAACTATTATCTGTAGCATAAGGTTTATTTTCGAAAGTACTCCGCACACCCTCTTTTCGAGGTTTATAATTCTGCTGAGCCGCTTTTTCTTTCTTTCTGCGCTTCAGCTCCTCTTCTTGTTTTTGTTTCAACAGCATATCATTGACGTGGCGAGCATATTCCGACGGATATCTACGCTTAATCTCCTCTTCGGGCATCACTTTTATCAACTCGTCGTAATCGATATCGTCAAAAGTTCTATGGTCATCATTATCAACGCCCTTGATATCACCTACATTACGTTGTGCCGAAGTAGATTTTCGTTCTTCCCTAACAGAAGCCGATTTCTTAGCTTTGATAGATTTATTAATTATCGAATTCAGTACTATTATTACAAGCAGAATTATTATAGTTTTCATTTTTTCAATCAAGAAATAAATTCACTAAGATAATGAGTGCAAATTTATTATTTTTTTTTTGAATAATAAAATATTTTGTAAAATATATTTTATTGCTGGAAAGTATAGGTATATGATAAAAAATTTACTTCAGCTTTATAATATCGCTCCAGCGGGTAGTAGGATTAGGGCTGCGGTGGTCGTGGCGGATAGAATTTGCAAACACATCGGCCTTCCCCTCGCCATGAGGTTGTGTATATTGTTGTGCTCCAAGAACTATAGTCTCGCTACCATAAAGGCGATTAATCCTGTCGAGAGCGTCATCTATTTGGCGTAATTTTTCATACATCTCGGGTTTAAAGTCGAACAAGTCCGGTTGTATCGGTTTCTCCGGCATTACCCCCATCACAATAACCCCGGCTTTTTTGTATTGAAAACCCGGACGATAGACCTTTTCGAGCGCCTCAATAGCGGCATCTACTATGGTGATAGAGGCGTTAGAAGGGGTTAAAAGCCTGGTTTCGTGATAATTCCAATACTGCAACAAATCTTCCCTGAAAGGGTTGGTATTGATAAAGACACTCACTATCGATGCCACACTATTCTGAGAACGAAGTTTCTCGGCACAGCGGGAGGCAAAATTCGACACCTGCGTGCGCAGAGTTTCGAAGTCGGGAATCAATGAAGGGAAGCTACGACTGGTACAGATGCTCTGTTTCTTGGCATACTCTTCATTGGGCACACTATCGAGCCCGTTCAGCTCCTGCCAAGTGCGATAGATGACGATATTATTAAAATGAGATTTAACCCATATGCCGGGCTGTGAGGCGAAATCGTAAGCCGTATTGATACCGAGCGACTGCAATTTATTTGAATATCTGCGCCCTATACCCCAAACCTCCTCTACCGGATATAATTTTAACGCCTTTACCCTTTTCTCTTCGTTATCTATCATGCAGCAATGCTTATAGCCCTTTACCTTTTTTGCAAAATGACTCGCCACCTTTGCAAGAGTCTTGTTAGGTCCGATACCAATACTTACTGGCATTCCAACCCACTTCTTTATCTTTATGTGTAAATTCTCTCCCCAATATTTCAAGTTATCAGTAGGCACATCGTTGAAATACACGAAACATTCGTCGATAGAGTACCTGAAATATGCGGGTGCCTCCTGCTTGATAATATCCACTACACGGGAGGTTAACTCTCCGTAGAGCTCATAATTTGAAGAAAAAACCGCTATGTCGTTGTTCGGAAACTGTTGCTGCAACTTGAAATAGGGTGTACCGGCTTTGATACCAAGGGCTTTAGCTTCGTTGGAACGCGCCACTACACACCCGTCGTTATTAGAGAGCACAACGACGGGCTTCCTGTTCAAATCCGGACGGAAAACTCGTTCACAAGATACATAACAGTTGTCGCAATCAATTATTCCGTACATAGTTTGTTGTTTAAAAGGGCGCTTCGCCCCTTACCCAGAAGTACTTTTTTTACCGCAAAAAAAGTACTCAAAAAAGCTCTTCGCTGTGACTACTAAGCTAAAAAACCGACCTTTTGTCTGCTCGGATTTAAACTCTCTCGCTCCGCTCTTTCAAACAAAAATCCTCGCTTACGACAAAAACTCGTTTTTTTTAACGCTTATCCGTCAAGGCGAAAAAATAAGAAACAAAAATCCTCGCTTACAACAAGATTCTTTACTTAACGCTTATCCGTCAAGGCTAAATTTTTTACATTTCACTCTATTAATTATTATTTTATAAATCGTAAAAGGACGCTTCGCCCATTACCCCGAAGTACTTTTTTTACCGCAAAAAAAGTACTCAAAAAATCAAACAAAGGAGCGAATGAGGTGGATTACTACACCCCACACTTCAAAATTATCCCCCGCCTCGACACGAAAAACGGGATAATCCTTATTCGCCGGTTTTAATTCTATATAGCCCTCATGCTTATGGGTTAGATCAAGGAATTTCATCGTGAATTCTCCGTTCCAAAAGGCAACGACAATAGAGCCGTGACGGGCATCTACCGCACGATCTATTATCACACGGTCGCCATCAAAAATGCCTGCCTCTTTCATAGAATCCCCCTCTACATCACCGTAAAAAGAAGCCTCGGGATGGCGGATATAGTCTTTGTTAAAATCGAGTCTATCATGCTGATAATCATCGGCAGGAGAAGGAAATCCCGCCATTACGGAGGCATGCTCGAGGGGCAAATTCGTGTCGAAAACCCCTTTCTTTATTTTTATATTTCCCATTGAAAAATTTTCTAAAAATATTTCTTACCTTTATGCTATTGCGGTTTGCATGATAAAAAAATTCATCTGCTTGAAGAAACAATATCCGCCACCGTCATACCGACATATTTTACGAGGGCGTCGGTGGAGATTTTCAATTGTAAACCCCGCACGCCGGCACTGATAAAGATGGTGTCGAAAAGAGTGCACGACTCGTCGATATAAGTGGGGAAAGGCTTTTTCATACCGATAGGGCAGCAGCCGCCGCGGATATACCCGGTAAGGGGTAAAAGGTTCTTCATCGGTATCAATTCGCACGACTTATTACCACTCACCTTGGCCGCATTCTTAAGGTCGACCTCCATAGCTCCGGGAATGACACAAACAAAATTTTTTACCTTATCTCCCTCTAAAACAAGGGTTTTAAACACACAATCAATATCTTCGCCCAACTCCGCCGCCACATGCACGGCACTTAAATCATCCTCCGAAACGGTGTATGGTATCAATTCATAATCTATTCCCGCCGCATCAAGCAGCCTTGCCACGTTAGTCTTTGATATATTTTTTGCCGACATAATGCTTTGCTGTAAATATTTCGTTTTTTTCTTTATTCAGTCTAAACTCGCTTGTAATTGGATATTCTTTTGATCTTAAATATTGTACTATAGTCATATCCACACCTAATCCAAAAAGTGCAAAGAGAATCAATAAATACGAAATACAAAATTAGTAAAAATTTCTGTACCGCCACAAATTTATTTAATAATATTCCATTGCATATTACATAAATTTCACCACAATAATAATTTGTTTTCTCATCAAATAATTGTATTTTTGCATCGTATAAAATAATATTTGTAAAATAACAGAGTCTGAACAGAACCATGCCTCTCTCATCGGTCAGCTTACCGGCAATGAGTTCGCCATCAATGGACTGGAGGCTTTAATCAAATAAGGAGAAGTAGTCATGACACCGGAAAACAAAAACAAATTGCTTCAACTGCTCCGACAGCACAAGGAGATAGGCATTTCAAATCAGATAGACTACGACAAGTTTTATCTCTATTCTATCATCACACACTCTACCGCCATTGAAGGTAGCACCGTAACCGAAGTAGAAGCACAGCTGCTCTTTGATGAGGGCATCACAGCAAAAGGCAAACCGATGAAGGAACAGTTGATGAACCTTGACCTGAAAAATGCCTACGAATATGGGAGAGCATGGATAAAGCGTCACGAAGCAATGACGGTAGATACACTCGTCACACTTGCCTCCAAGGTAATGGCAAGAACCGGAACTGAATATAATGCTTTAGGCGGTTCGTTTGATGCTTCTAAGGGTGAGTTGCGCCGACTGAATGTAACGGCAGGTGTTGGCGGACGTTCGTATATGAATTGGATAAAAGTGCCTCAAAAGCTGGAGGCTTTTTGTCAGGAACTCAATGCCCGCCGAAGTGCACTCGACCCGACAGATGCTGCAGCCATTTATGAATTGAGTTTTTGGGCTCATTACGAACTCGTCACCATCCACCCTTGGGCTGATGGAAACGGGAGAACCTGCCGTCTGCTGATGAATCTCCTGCAAATGGAATATGATGTATTGCCTACAAAAGTTTTAAAAGAAGATAAGGGGGAATATATCCAAGCTTTGATAGACACCAGAGAAAATGAGGATATAGAGATATTCCTTAATTGCATGACCGAGTTGCATTGCGCCCATTTGAAACATGACATCGACCGGTATGTCAAGTCGGTTGAAGTGGTCGATAAAACAGACTATGTCAAGGAAATGGTCGATAAATGGTCGATAAAGCCCTCTCTTGCCGAGAAACTGGCCGATATTTTGATATTTGTGGCCGATAAAAAAGAAATAAGGACTGAAAATATAGTCAGTACCCTCGGATTTACAGAAACAACCGCCAAACGTTATCTGCGCCAATTGGCTGCATTCGGGTATTTGGAAGCTCATGGAGGAAACAGAAACAGGAGTTATACACGTCTCATATAATGAGGAGGACAAGCAAAAATGAACAAGATATCTATTCGGTTTTACAACGACAAAGAGGTTCGTGCGATATGGGACGACAATGATAGCAGATGGTACTACTCTGCTACAGATGTAGTTCGCGCTATAAATAACGAAAACGACTATGTGAAAGCAGGTAACTATTGGCGTTGGTTGAAGAAGAAACTTGCAGCACAGGGCATTCAACCCGTGAGTGACACTCACGAGTTCAAATTAGTTGGTCCTGATGGCAAAAAGCGTGTGGCAGATGTAATGGACGACAATGGAGTTCTGCTTTTAGCCAAGCACTATCCTAACAACCGTGCAAACGAGTTTCTTGATTGGTTTACTTATAGTGACAATACGATTGACGGTCAAAGCAAAAAGAAAGCATACGACCTCTTTGAGAGTGGATTGCTTAACAAACTTGAACCGGGAAGCATCAAGTGTCTGCAACAGATACATGGATATATATTTGGAGGCTTGTATGAGTTTGCGGGGCAGATTCGCACCAAGAATATCAGTAAGGGAGGTTTCACTTTTGCCAATTGCCTTTATTTCCCTACTATTTTGCATAAAATCGAGATGATGCCGGAAACTACATTCGATGAGATTGTCAGCAAATATGTAGAGATGAATGTGGCTCATCCGTTTATGGAAGGCAATGGACGCAGCACACGTATTTGGCTCGACCTGATGCTAAAACGTTCACTCAAACGATGTGTAGATTGGAGCAAGATGGACAAAAACGATTATCTCAATGCCATGCGTATGAGTGTAAGTGATGATACAGAAATACGAAGGTTGTTGAAAAGTGCACTCACCGATGAGATTGACAGCCGCGAGATGTTCATGAAGGGTATTGATTATTCATATTATTACGAGCAAGAGGATTGAAACAATGGAAGAAAGCAAACAGATAATAGTCAAAAACGAGGAGCAGCTTTTCGATGCTATTTCTCGTCTGATAGAAGAGAGCCGTAGGCAAGTAGCCAAAGCTGTCAACACAGCCATGGTATATACATATTATGGTGTTGGACAGTATATTGTAGAGTTTGAGCAAGGAGGTAAAGAGCGTGCAGCCTATGGAAAAGGTGTGTTGAAGAGGCTCTCGGCAAGACTGACGGAGAAATATGGCAAGGGATGGTCGGAAGAAACACTGAAGAAATGCCGAAAATTTTTCTTTGCATACCCAATTGGGCCTACATCGCAGACCCAAAGTACAACATCTAAAGATTTGGTCCACACTGTAGACCAAATGCATAAATTCACACTCTCTTGGAACCATTATCAGATTCTAATGCGTATACAAAATCTACAAGAACGTAGTTTCTATGAAATAGAAGCTTACAATCAGAATTGGAGTGTGCGCCAGCTTCAAAGACAAATTGCAAGTAGCCTCTACGAGCGGCTCGCCCTCAGTCGCGACAAGGATGAAGTGATGCGTCTTGCCAATGAAGGACAAGTGGTAGAAAAACCATCTGACATTATCAAGAATCCGCTTGTGTTGGAATTTCTCGGGTTAAAGTCTGAGATTGCTTATTCTGAAACAGATTTAGAGACAGCCATTCTTGACAAACTGGAAAGTTTCTTGTTGGAATGCGGTAAAGGTTTTCTATTTGAAGCACGGCAAAAACGGTTTACCTTCGACGAAGATAATTTTTATGTTGACCTCGTATTATACAATCGCATCTTGCAGTGTTACGTGCTTGTTGACTTGAAGATTGACAAGTTGACACATCAAGACTTGGGACAGATGATGATGTATGTGAACTACTTTGACCGCTACAAGCGTCTGGAGTTTGAGAAGCCTACAATTGGTATTCTGCTATGCAAAGACAAGAATGACGCTTTGGTTGAATTGACCTTGCCGAAGGATTCAAATATCTATGCCCAACAATATGCCCTCTGCCTGCCCAAGAAGGAAGAACTACAGCGAAAACTCAAGGAATGGATTCGCGAGTATGAAGATAATACCGATACATCTGATTCGAAAGAGTGACAAATAAGGAGGATAAAGAATGAAAGAACCGAAAATAAGATTTAAAGGATTTCAAGGGGAGTGAGAATCATGCACAATAAAGGATATTTGTGAGGTGAATCCTAAAATATGTTTGTATAACTTGTAATAAAAAAACATACAATGAGCAAAGAGATACAATTCCTATTATATAGCCTCCCCGACGAAGAGGGCAAGGTGCAGGTGGTCATCAAGGACGAAACTCTTTGGTGTACCCAAAAGGCTATGGCACAGCTCTTCGGGGTGCAACGCCCGGCTATCACAAAACATTTAGGAAATATATTCAGAGAAGGGGAATTGGATGAAAAAGTGGTATGTTCCATTTTGGAACTAACCACTGAACATGGTGCCATAGAGGGCAAGACTCAGAGCACTCCAACCAAGTTCTACAGTCTCGACGCCATCATTGCCGTAGGCTATCGCGTCTCTTCATTGAAAGCCACACGCTTCCGCCAATGGGCAACGAAGATTCTTCATGAGTATATCAAGAAAGGATTCGTGATGGACGATGAGCGGCTGAAGCAAGGTACAGCGGTCTTTGGCAAAGACTACTTCCGCGAACTGCTGGAGCGAGTACGTTCCATCCGTGCCAGCGAACGACGTATCTGGCAACAGATAACCGACATCTATGCCGAATGTAGTACGGACTATGACAAAAACGCCCCTACCACACGGGATTTCTACGCCATGATACAGAACCGCTTCCACTATGCCATAACAGGACAGACGGCATCGGAGATTATCTATACCAAGGCAGACCACACGAAAGAACACATGGGACTGACCACATGGAAGAATGCACCCGACGAACGTATCTTGAAATCGGATGTAAGTATTGCAAAAAACTACTTGCAGGAGAAAGAGATACGGCAGTTAGAGCGTGCCGTAACGGGGTTCTTCGACTACATAGAAGACCTCATTGAGCGTGAAAACACATTCAACATGGAGCAGTTCTCTGCCAGCGTGAACGAGTTTCTTGCGTTCCGTCGATACCGGATATTGCCCGACAAAGGGAAAATCTCTGCAGCCGAAGCCAAGCAGAAGGCGGAGAATGAATATGACATCTTCAACAAAACCCAACGCATAGACTCTGACTTCGATAAGGAAATAAGAGGAATGCTGGGAGATACCAAATAATATTGACAACAACAGTCGTACCACCCTTCAAAAGTGGTATAAAGGAAAAAGAAGAAGATATGATAACACTACAGTTTGACGAAAGTCAGAACATAGAATACAAGGAGACCTGGAACGACAAATACCTTGAATGGATCTGCGGCTTTGCCAATGCACAAGGCGGCAAAATCTTCTTAGGCGTGAACGATGCCCACGAGTTAGTTGGCGTACATGACTACCCAGACAACTACCCAGACAACTACCCAGAGCCTGTCGGAAGTGCAGAAAACAATTATTGCGATAATTGAGGAGAATCCATCAATAAGCCGTAAAGAGTTGAGTGCAATGATTGGTAATATCACAGAGGATGGTATAAAATATCACACACAGAAACTGCAGAAGATGGGAGTCCTGCGTAGAGAAGGACCTGATTATGGCGGTAAGTGGGTTGTACTCAAAGAAAAAAATTAGAATATAGTCCAGGTGCTCTCAGTATTCTCGGTAGAGAATCAGAGAATCCCTGCAGAGGTACTGAAACAAGATAGTAAAGACAACAAAACGATTATAAATCTAAAAACGAGATACAATTATATATGGATACAATAAGTGTTATTTTAGTCATTACCGGCGCGATAATAGGGATTATAATAGGATTTTTATCGGGCAAAAAAATTGGTAAACTTACATCGGACAAAGAGTGTAGCGCAACACAAACAAAACTGGATATTATTGAAAAAGAGTTGTCGTCACTGAAGAACGACTATACCCTACTACAAGAAAAAAACAGTGCCATTATAAGTGAAAAGAATGATATATTACGCAATAGTGAGGTGCTTCAAAAAGAAATTACCTTACTGAAAGAGCAAAATACCCAGGCTCTTAACTCCCAAAAGCAACACTACGAAGGGGCTATTACGGAAATGCAAAAGCGTTTTGACGAGACAATAGAAAAGGTTACATCCCAAGTAAAAGAGGCTACTAACGACATGCTTAAAGAGCGACAAAAGGAGTTTGCCGAAAGTAGTAACCAGAATTTAGGCCTTATACTAAACCCTCTGAAAGACAGCATCAAAGAGATGAAAATGGCTATGGATGCGAGCAAAACGGCTCAAACTCAAATAAGCAGCGAGATGAAAGCCCATATGGAGCACATGCTCAAACAGAGCCTTGAAACACAAAAAAGTGCAGAAGAACTCACAAAAGTATTCAAGCACGGAACCAAAATACAAGGTGATTGGGGAGAGACTGTACTTGACGAACTACTTCAATCTCAAGGTCTTACTAAAGGCATACATTACGATGTACAAGCGGTAATCAAGGATGCTGACGGCAACTTAGTCCGAAACGAAAATGGTGCCATAATGCGCCCCGATGTCATCCTTCACCTCGACACAAAAAGGGAACTTATCATCGACTCAAAAGTATCTATGACCGCTTATATCGATTATGTCAATGCCGAGAATGAAGACGACCGCCAAAAATTCCTCAAAGCCCATATCGACAGCATTCAAAAACATGTCAAAGAGCTCGCTGCAAAGAATTATGCCGACTATATCAAGCCGCCAAAAATAAAAATCGACTACGTTATCATGTTCGTTCCTCACTCCGGTGCTTTGTGGACCGCCCTTAACGAACAGCCCGACTTATGGAGAAAATCTATGGAACAAAATGTATATATCGCTGACGAACAGACCCTTTATGCCGCCCTGCGCATTGTGAATATAACGTGGTCACAGATACAACAAGCCCAAAATCACGAAAAAATTTTCGACCTCGCCAACGAAATGCTCAATAGATTAGGTCAATTTCATAAAGAATATCAAGAGATAGGAAAAGCCCTCGAAAATGCAAAAGCTGCTTACGATCAAGGCGAAAAGAAAATTACCACCGGCCGTCAAAGCATAACTAAAACCGCCCAAAAACTCATCTCCCTCGGCGCAAAACAAAGCAATAAAAACCCTCTGCCTTATATCTCAAATAATGAAGATATTAACGATTTAATCACCACTTAATTAAGATAAACAAATATACTTTCGGGTAAGGTCATATAATTTTCGGTGCCGATTTTGGGCAGATTTCTCTTATTTTCGGTGCCGATTTTGGGCAAATTTCTCTAATTTTCGGTGCCGATTTTGGGAATTATTTGTATCTTTGTCCCCAAATTGCAAAGTATATGGCATATTTCAAGAGACATATTGACGAGAAACTCCGCGAATGGAAAGAAGACCCTCGTCGCAAACCATTGTTGATACGTGGTGCGCGCCAAGTGGGCAAATCCACTGCGGTAAGAGAATTAGGAAAGACTTTCAAGTACTTCCTAGAAATTAATCTGGAGAAACAACCGGATTTCAGAAAGCTGTTTCCTGAGAATATCGACGTGAGAAGAACTTGCGAAAATCTCAGTGGAACAACGGGTATTCCAATTTTACCTGGAGAGACATTGTTATTTATTGATGAAATACAGACATCAAGAGAGGCAATAATGTCACTCAGGTATTTCAAGGAGGATTATCCAGAACTTCATGTCATAGCAGCCGGTTCCTTGTTGGAATTCGCACTTGAGGAACTGCCCTCCTTCGGTGTGGGCAGAATACGCTCTTTACATATGTATCCCTTCTCGTTCGACGAGTTTATGATGGCGCAAGGGTTAGACATAACCGTTGATTACAAGCGAAAGGCAACTGCGAGCAGTCCATTGACAGAACTTGCTCATAAAGAGCTTGTCAGCCAGTTGCGCGCGTTCTATTTGGTAGGAGGAATGCCTGCCGCCGTAAGTGAGTGGATTGAGACAAGGAGTTATATAGAGGTGTCTCACGTGCACAATGACATCATCGATACATACAACGATGATTTCTCGAAATACAAAAAAAGGTTCTCTCCAGTGTTGCTCCGTCAAGTGCTCCGCTCGGTTGCATTGCAGGCGGGAAGCAAGTTCGTTTGCTCAGAGGTGTCGAATGACATCAAGTCAACCGTTATTCGTGAGGCATTGCATCTTCTTACACTTGCCGGACTTGTAGTCCCTGTGGTACATTCCAATGCCAATGGAGTACCTCTTGGAGCTGAGGAAGACCGTCGTTATATAAAATATCTGTTTTTTGACATGGGAGTGATGCAGACGTTGCTTGGCATGACGGCTTCAGAGGTGTTAACATCCACGGAAGTAGATTTGGTAAACAAGGGTGGAATGTCGGAAATGTTTGCCGGCTTGGAACTTCTCAAATATCAAGACTGCCATATAAAGCCAGAGTTGCATTATTGGCAAAACTCCGGCAAGAGCAGTCAGGCTGAGGTGGATTATGTCATTGCTAATCGTGGCATGGTGCTGCCTGTGGAGATTAAGGCTAGCAGGCAGGGGAGTATGCAGAGTCTGTGGATCTTTATGCACCAACACCATTTGCATGATGCCATCCGCAGCTCGCTTGAGCCATTCGGTGAATTTGTCTATTGTGACCCCAAAGCCGGCGACTCCGAGCGTCATGTGGATATTATCCCGCTATATGCCCTGAGTAATATTTTTAAGTGACAAGATAAGAAATATTATCCAAACCTTCAAATGCAAATATTATTACTTTGCATATATAGATTTACCCTCAAAGCGTAACTCGTAATCCGTAACTGACATTGAAAATCAATTTCGTTACTTCGATTCATCGGGAAGGCGTCATATTGTGGGCATCGGCACTTCGGGGATTATTGTATCTGCGGCAGATATACCGTTGTTGCCTCAATGCAAGCTTTCAGGACTTTTTCTGTTGTTTTGAGGGCTATTTTCAGGAATTATTCCGTTATTTTAGCGGTAAAAAACAGGAATTATTCCGTCGTTTTAGGGGTAAAAAACAGGAATTATTCCTTTTTGGGGTCATGAGAAGGCTCTTTATATGACCTCCATATTATCGGGTGTGGACAAAAACGAATATATTATATCCTTTAACAATAAAAGATGTTGTGACCCGAAATTATGGTTTAATGATCTCTTTTTTAGGATGATAAAACAGAATGATGAGGTAAACGAACCAACAATACATCATTGGTGGCAAATGCTGTCCGGGGCTCTCCATCATCGCCTGCAATCCGAAAGTAAAACAGATCAGCACTACGTAAATTCTACTTTCGCCCTTAAGAGTAAAGAACGGCATGATAAACAGAGATAAGAAAAGCAGAAATCCCACGATACCGAACTCAATAGTACTGTTTAACAACATATTATGCGGGTGATGCACATAAAGTTCCTCCTCAGGTCGCTCCTCTCTAAAGCCCCTGAAATAGTATTGGCAAAAATCCTCATCAGTGACACTATAATCGACATACGCCTTACGCCCGTCACTCACACCGTAACCCAACAAAGGCTTTTCTCCGATTACATGTAGGGCGGTTTTCCAAATAAAGCGTCTTGCGTTGGTATTGACATCCAGTTGCTTGAATCGCGTTTGATTATTGATTAAGAAAAGGCCTGCAACAATACATATCACCACTACCGGTGCAAACATATACTTATTAAACTTCCATATTTTGTAGCAAATAAGAAGCGACATAAGCACATTGGCAGTGACAAAACCCGTTCTTCCCTCCGATGTCAATAATATTACATAAATCAAAATCAACAGCAGTGAATATAAGGCAGTCCACAATCTGTTTTTTGCATGTAAAAAGCTGTATATCAACAGCACTAAGGTGGTGTTTAAGAATAGATTAAACGTCATGTGTGACCCGAAATTCGCCACTCTGCAAGTCATAAAAACTTTTTGATACTCTTCGATATCACGTGGCATATTATATGCCAAATCAGTGCCTGCAAACAATATCCAGAGGGTGACGATGATACCGGTCAACGACATAGAGACAGCGAGTTGCTGTGGTTTAAAACGAGGGTTCAGAAAGGTAAAAAGCCCCATTAAACCGAAAATTAAAAACGGCAATCTATTCTCTGCCGTGTACTTGAAAATCGGCATATTCGACTCTTCAAAAGGATGCCAAATCCAAATACACAGATAAAACAGTATCATCGGAATAAACAGCAGGCGATACCTCGCTAAGGGCTGTACTCCCTGCCATCTCTTATTATAAAAAAAATCCAACGCCGTAGTAGCGGCATAAATATAAAAAAACGGTATCTGATATTGAGACGGAAAGATAAGAGTAACTGCTAACATACAGATAGCCGCTACATTTATCCATTCAATAACGGACGACATTCTATTTGATAATTCTTTCAAAATACAATTTTTTACTGTTTATAATACTTTTCAAAATCTTCTTTAATAATTTTCTCACCTCTACCCCGTACCCCTAACCCACATGGATTATGAACTGCTCGGAATAAGCCAAACCGGATGCCGGACAATCATAACCCATAAGGATAGATATATATAGGGTTTTTGCTCGAGGGAGCATTTACAATTCCGCGGTCGCCATAAGGTTAGAAATAGATAAGGTTAGAAGTAGATAAGGTTAGAAGTAGATATTTACTTCGAGAAAAAATCAGAGGTTAAACTCTTTTTTGATTACCTCAACATAATCGAGTTTCTCCCAAGTAAAGAGTTCCACTTGCATTGTTTTATCGCCGTGAAATTTGTTAGAGAAGTGCTTGGTAACCGTACGAGGGGTGCGACCTACATGGCCGTAAGAGGCGGACTCTTCGTAAATAGGGTTACGCAATTTAAGTCTCTGCTCGATAGCATAAGGGCGCATATCGAATATTTTTGCTATTTTTCCGGCTATTTCTCCATCGGAAAGGCTGACATGCGACTTGCCGTAAGTGTTGATATATAGGCTGACGGGCTCGGCAACACCGATAGCATAAGCCACTTGCACAAGCACTTCATCGGCAACACCGGCGGCAACGAGGTTTTTTGCTATATGGCGAGCGGCATAAGCGGCGGATCGGTCGACTTTAGAAGGGTCTTTACCCGAAAAAGCTCCACCCCCATGGGCTCCTTTTCCTCCGTAAGTATCTACTATTATCTTGCGCCCGGTGAGTCCGGTATCCCCGTGAGGACCGCCGATAACAAATTTGCCCGTAGGGTTTACCAATAGGTGATAATCGCCTTTGACATACTGACGTACAAAAGGATATTTTTCAAGCACAAGCGGAATGAGGTATTTTTTTATATCCTCTTTGATAATCTCGGAAGTAAGTTCTACTTCTCTACCATCAATAATGGTATATTCATCGTGCTGCGTAGAGAGCACAATAGTATGTATTCTATCGGCATATCCGTTGTCATCATACTCGATAGTTACCTGACTTTTTGAGTCCGGACGCAAATAAGTCATCACCTTTTGTTCACGACGAATAGAGGCGAGTTCCACAAGCAGGATATGACTAAGAGCAACGGAAAGAGGCATGAAATCTTCCGTTTCGTTTGTTGCATAACCAAACATCATACCTTGGTCTCCCGCGCCTTGATTTTCGGCACATTCACGCTCAACACCTTGATTGATATCGTGCGATTGCTCGTGGATGGCAGACAATATTCCGCAAGAATTACCATCGAATTTATACTCGGCCTTGGTATACCCGATACGATTAATTACTTTACGAGCAATAGATTGCACGTCAACATTGGCTTTACTTTTTATTTCTCCACCAAGCACTACCTGACCTGTGGTAACAAAAGTTTCACACGCTACCTTAGACGACGAATCATAAGCCATATATTCGTCGAGAATAGCGTCACTGATTTGGTCGGCTACTTTATCAGGATGTCCCTCAGATACCGACTCAGATGTAAATAAATATCCCATAATGATTTAATATTATTTCATACTTTTTATTTCGCCTTGCAAAACGAAACTTATTATGTATGAAAAGCTGTATCTACTGCAATTACAAGCGTAAAAAAGAAATAATTGCGTAAAAACAGACCGCTTCCCTGCAAATTTGCAAGTAACGATAATTAAACATTCTGAGAAAATTTGACCGTATTGGAAAAAGCTAATGCTCTAAGAAACAGAGCTAAAGGGAAAGTTTTTAGCATTTTTTTCTGTGGTTGCAAGCAGTCAAATCTCTCCACATTTTTTCACCGCGCAAAGGTAGACAATATTTTTAGAATAGCAAAAACTATTTACAGTATTTATTAGCGCGCGAATTTTATGAAGCTTAATCTATAGAAATTTTTATAATACTAAGAATATTTCTTTTCAACACATCCAATATTTCATTTTACTTTATACAATCTATTGATTTACCACCTCCATCTACATCAACGGTTTCACTATAATTTATATACCATTCATCTGCCATATTAGTAATATTAATACATGTCACATCATAACAGCACATATATTATTTATTATTTAGCCTTTTTGAAAGAGTAGAATAAAAATATTTATTTCCGTAATCATTTTTTGAGTTTAATATACCTTCATTTACTAGAAATTTAAAATGTTCTTTATCATATTCTATAAATAATTTATTTTCATTAACCATATTAACAAAGTCTTCGTTAAATATAGTCCCGTATTTTGTGTTTTGAAATAACCGTGGACTTCTAATATACACATAATAATCGAATCCAACTCTAATATATGTTTTAGAGCTTTGATGAAATAATACACCCCAAATATTTTCTCTAAGTATTAAAGGAGCGATGTATTTAATATCTGATATTTTAAAAGACATATTATTCGTAACCTTTTTATACCACTCTTCTAATATTCCTTCACTATCGTATAACGAAATTTCAGAATGTAAAGTCTCCATTTTATCTAAATGTATTAACTTTATCTTTTGAGCGTTTAAATAATTAAAAATTGAAATAAACAGATTAATATATGAATTCTCTGTTTTTAAGTATTCTTGATATGTAAATAATTTATTATTATATACTTTGCCAATGTCAGATATTGAAGTCCAAGAATCACTAAATCTATAGTTTTTTTCTTTAACAACAGCGATTGATGAAAGACGCCATTCAAACATAATTATTCTCCTATTTTGTTTAATTTATTATCATACGTACCCATTCTAGTTTGTTTATGATTTAATTTTTCTGGTGATTTTGCCATTTTCCAAATTCCACCTTTATGACTATCTTTATCTGGAAAAATATATGTTTTTCCATTTGTAAAAATTGGCATTCCATTGTGAGTTGTTTCTAGTACGATATTTCTCTATCTTATGCATTATCAACCCTAATTTATTTTCTTTGCAAAAGTTTTACCGGACAGCAATAATTGAGTACTGACAATTGTTATCATAATTACTTGAAAGTATGCGAGCTTTCTGTGAGATACTATAATCTAGGTATTAATGGTTTATGCTGAGCATGTAGAATTTTCCATTCTTCGTATTCTGCTTTATTTAAACTATAAATTTCATCAAAATAAACATTTGAAAAATTTTGATTATTCATTAATTTGAATGTTATATCATCTACTATACAACAATTCCTATCGGTTAATGTAAATAATGATGGAGGATTTTCATCATCGGGGAGATAAAAATATGATACTTCATCGTATTTTTCATAAAAATTATAAGGATTAACAAGTTCATAATGTTGAAGGTTGTATAATTTATAATATTTTTCAGAAATATTTTCTGCAAAGTTAATAAGATGACAACAATTAGACATATCCATATATAATGAAAAGAAATTAACCATTCGTTCTGAAATAAAAAATAAACAAGCTATTTCATAATCATAAATTATATCTGTCCATTTTTTTCCTTTTATTATCCTGAAAACAGTCTCTTCTGGTAGCTTATATTTTGAAGAATAATACAGTAATGATTCAATATCAACGTATTTTAAGTTAGGTTTTATTTGAATTACGTTTCTTTTTAAAGCATTTGTAAACTCATAATATCGCTTCATAAATTATTAAAATTTTAAATTATATGATTTAATATATTAAATTCGTAATTATTCTAAATTAGTACCACCTACTAAAAAATCAATTTTTATTAGCAGTGGTAATTAAATTTAAGGTCTAGGTAATAATATTTTATGCTGAGCATGAAGAATTTTCAATTCTTCATATTCTTCGTCATTCAATCCGTATACTTCCCAAAAATAAATATTTGTTATTTTCATTTGCTTCATCTGATTCATTGTGTCTTCATCTATTATACTCATATCAGTTCCTTTTAAAGTAAATAATGCTGGAGGAATCTCTCCTTCAGGTAAATAAAAATAAGGTACTTCTTCATAATTATATTCTTCGAGTCTACCATTTATGCCTTCATATTGTTTAACATTATAAAGCTTATAATATTGAGGCGTATCACTCTCTTTAAATTTAATTGGATAATAACTATTGGACATATCCATTTTTGAAGAGAATAGATTTATTACTCTTTCTGAAACAAAAAAACTACATGCAAATTCGTAATAATAAATTAAATCTGTCCATTTTTTGCCTTTTTTTATGCTGAATACTATTTCATCCGGGAGTTTTTCTTTTGTTGAAAACAATAACTGAGGGAAAATATCTCCAAACGGCAAATTTGGTTTAACTTGTATAACTCCGTTTTTAAAGTCATTACTAAATGCAAAAAATTTTTTCATAAATTTTATATATCACCTGTTGTATTATTAAAATATTTTGTTTCTATATAATCTCTAAATAGAATATTAGTTACAAGAAATTCTTATAATTTATTTTTGTTTTGTATGATAGAATCCCTTTCAATTAATAATTGTTGATATATAGGAGGATCTGGTTTATAACGCCAAAATGGAACAATAGGAACAATGCCGTATTCATCCAATAATTTCTTCCCTTTTATTGTATCTTGTGGAACTAATTTTCCTGAAAAATACATGTTAGCCAAAATAAATGATGCCGGGGCATAATGCAAATCTGATGCTTTTATTATTAATTCTACCATATCATTTAAAGTAAAATTATAATAGTCAATTATATTCGAATTGCAGTTATACGCATCTAATTGATGTATAAACATATAACATTTCAAAGCATCAACACATGCGATTGGATTATTACTATTATTTGCTACATAAACTGCAATTGGGAATAAATTATTTGCATTTAACAACTCTCTTAGCCTATAATATGCAGTATCGTTGCATGTGTTATATACATAATTAACGAGAAAAACTACCTCCGATATTTTTACATTCCCTCTTATAACATTAAGTGGGTGTACATAGTCTCTTAATAATTCAGTTTGTAATAATTTTTTAATACTATCATTTCTGTATTTATTATAAAAATACACAAATGGTTCTGAAAAAAACTCATAATTGCCATATCCTTTTGATAAATAATATGATTTAATCGTATCATTATCAAATGAATTACATGCAATATTTTCATATAACCAAAATAAATTTGAATTATTAAATAATTCTATACTATCACACAATAATGTATAATATTTAAATTCAAAACTATCTTTATAATATTTTGAATCAATCTTATTTAATTCAGAGAGTATATTATAATTGTAATTTACTAATAATTCATAGCGAAGAGAATCATATTTTGAATACTTATCACACTGCTTATATGATTTTTTTTGAAGGCAATTATCAATAATTCTATTATTATAACAATCGTCTAATAACCTATAAGAAAGCATAGGTTCTAATGATCTATAAAATACTTCATATCGAGGAAAAATACCCTTTTTTAAAAATAACGTATAGAGACCATCTTGATATAATACATCATATGTTGAACTATAATTTATTATGCAGGGAAACTGTGCTTTTCTTTCCGTTATAGGCATGAAATATAATTTTCCATTCCAAAAATCATCTTCATAAACTATTTTTCCGTTTTTAAATAAAATTATTCTATGATCACTATCAGCTATTAATTTATTTTTATTACAATATTCAATACCAATAATGTCTTCTATATAAGTATTTGAATATTCACCAAATATATACATACTATCATAATCTATTTGTAATACTTCTCGTAAATCAATAGAATAATATGATTGACCCTTAACCATATTTAAGTTAATATATTCTTGTACAACATCGTTTAAATGTGTACATGAAATGCAACATAAAGATACTATGGAAAAACAAATAAATTTAATATACATTTTATTCATATTATTTAATATTTAATCCATTATCACCTTTTGATTCTATTACTTTTAGTGCAGCATCATATTGTTCTTGAGACAATTTTATTCTTTCAATTTTATAACTATTATTTTCATTTTTGACTTGCCAGAGACCATTTATTTTATACTCATCTAATACAAGTTTTGCATACTGTTTATTACTTAAACCTTTGTAATTTATTCCTATTTTTCGTCCTATTTCATTATTAAGCAAATCTACCATAGTATCAGCAACTCTCATATTAGAAAATTCATTAACTGACATATCATTAGGTAAAAAATCTTCATGTATATTGCCAATATTTTTTGCTACTTCTGGACCAAATTTATTAGTCAATATTGCCTGCCATAAAGTATGCCTATATGCATTCCCTTGATTTCCTTCAAATTTGGAAAAACCAGCCTGTTTTTCAAGATTTACTTGAAAATTACTTACTACATTGGAAATACTATTTATTGGAAATTTTGCCGTTCCTATTTGTAATGCTTGTATGGGATGTAATATTGCGAATTTAGCTGTTTTTATATTACTTTTATTACTACTAAGACAAGATGTTTTATTTGCAATATAACATGATAATTGAATAGGAATTATAGAAACTTTTCCATCCGGGTCAACGAATTTAATCGGGTTCCAGGTGCAGTAGGCGTACGGGGAGATGGCTGGGTATTTGTCGGCTAGTGGGTCGACGGAGAGCCAGAAAGAGAATGGAGAGGCATAATAGCGAGCTCCGAAATAGTCGTATCCCGACTCGGCATCTCGTTCTTTGCCTGTGAACTTGTAGCGCTCGTCGTAATTTATTACTCGTTGATTGTCAATAAGTTCTCCGTATGGAGCATAGTGGATATATTGTATAGGCTTGCCGTTTGTTTCGGTTATCCAATTCGCAGAACCAAGATGGTCGCCGTGGTAGTAATATACATCGTTTTCTGCAAAATTCTCTTTGCTATTCTTTTGAATAATTCCGAGCAACATATCTTGCTTGGAAAGGATGTCAAGATGCTCTAATACGATAGAATTGCATTGATAATCAAGCTCGTGGAGCGTATTGCCATCGGTTGTTGCCGTCGGCAGCGGGTCGCTCAGCCGCTTCTCATGATTAAACGGATCATAGCTTTTATAATTTAAATTAAACTTATTAATAATATCGTTTTCGTGCTGTTTATTGAGCGAAACAATAGGATATTTTCTGTCTTCAAAGCCACCACCGCCGAGCACTGTTGCTATTCGTTCCGCTCCGGCATAATAGTGCTTGGTATAGCCTTTCGGGGTAATAAGGTGGCGTCATAACCGTAATACCCGGAATATTTCTCTCCCAACACAAACCGCAAGCGGTTCTCTTCATCCCAATCGTGCAGACGGGCTTTATTTGATTTGCACCCTATTATCTGAGATAAATTGCCATTGGCATCCCAATAGCACTCCATAGTACCTTCTGTCGGGTCGTATATCGTCCGTGGTTGATGAGTAAAAGACTTCTTATCATACCCAAAGCGTAAGTCGCCAACCAAATTATTCGCTGTCATCGACTTACTACCCATTCTGCCTGCCGGCGAGTAACTTGCTTTCAACGAATAGGCAAAACCACCGTTGCCGTCGGATTGTATCAACCGATATTGCTTGTCGTAATGATAATCATTGGCATAACAACCATTTATCGCTTTCGCTTGAATATCAATTGGAGAAAAAGCTTGATATGTAAATGAAGAAGTATATGAAGAAGTATATGAAGAAGCGTTCGGATTTTTACACACAACTATCTCTGCATTAGTCGTTTGCCCTTTTAGCAGACCCAAACAAATGCAGAAAATTTGTAATAGTATGTAAAATAAATACCTCTTCATCAATTCTATTTTTTTAATGTGTTGTAATAGGTATGGTTATCGACTCATTATTAGTACTACGTATAACTGTAAATAAAGTATATTCGTCCGCCCAAGAAACGCTATCTTCTTGTGGCATAGTTAATAATGAATCCGGTCGGTACCATATTTCAGGTGTTGTGTTAGCGAGTAATTTTAAAGTGCATAGGCAGAATAAAAAACCAAATATGAGTATAATTTAATTCATTGTCAACACGAAAATGACTCGAGATAAATTTAATCAAAATTATCGTTGGCAAAATTAATAAAAATCAACAGATAGTACAAGAGTATTTCTGAAAATAATTATATGTTACGAGGATACAAATATAACCAGCTGGTTATCAATAACATAAACATTATCACACAACTCAAATATATTTATTATTTTTACTGTCCTGAAAAATATATTTAAAGACAAAAAAAGGGGGATGACATTTCTCACGAAGTATCAACACTGTTGGTTATCTTTGTATTAAAGAAATAACCATAACCATGAGTAAAGATAGCGCAAACAGAATGCAAAAATTCAAGTATACTTGAATATTATGCTAAGGTGACGTCTAGCTTATCTAATGGTATTAATTTTACCGGACAGCAATAATATTATTTTATTTTATTCTGATACTAATTACAATTTCTTTCTATGATAATATATACAAATCAATGTAAATTTAGTTTGTCTGGATATTTTCCTATTTATAATGGGATACAATATTAGTTATATCATCAATAATCACATAATTACCTGTATTATACAGATATTTACCATTATTTATATGCGTAGGATTAAATAAAGTAAAATGTATTTCCATTAGAAGACTATCTTGGCATGATTCATTTACATTAATAAAACTATATTTATTTAACCAATTATTGTATTCAAATTCTTCATATATTTCTATTGCTTTAAATTCTACCAATCCATACACTTCTATTTTAGCCGTACTCCATATAGCTAAAATAGAATCTTGAGTTATTGAACATTTAAAATCATAATGTTCTATATAATCTTTCACAAAAATATAATTGCTTTTTGGATGGTATATATGATGATATTCACCAAAAATTATATAATTTCGCCATACTGTTATGGTATTGTATTGATCAATTTTAATATAACTGCGATCAAAGTATTTTTCATAGATTAAACTGATTCCTAATTTTACATCCAAATATAATGGTGGAATAAAAAATACAAGTAAAAATATTATCCATCCAATTTTTTTTATTTTTCTCTTTTTCATTAAAGTATAATTATTGATTTTATATACAAATTAATATTTATAATCATGTTGCAAATATTCGACATAACAAATGTACCAAATCAATAATTATAATATACCAAGTTAAAAGTACTATAACCAATAATGGTATTAATAAAGAAATAAAACACCCCTCTTTTAATTCATCTTTTTTCATTTTAAGTTATTTGTTGGTAAAAAGATTTATATATTTAAAAAATAAGTCCTTTAATCCATAATTATACCCTAATCGTTGTGCCTGTTTAGATACTAATGGTTCTCCCTTAATAGTATTATTTTGATAATTATTATACATATCAAAAGCAAACATTGTTAAAATTTTAGGAATCCCGTTTCTTGCTGCTAAATATCCGGCAGCAAAATTACCTATATCCCTGGCAGATGCTATTTTACCATTAAGCAATGATATTGGCATTCCATAATTGTGATCAAATTTATGTTTAAAATCACAATTACCACCATTTCTACCACTTTTATTTCCTTCTTTCTGTGGATTATCAAATATGTATTGAGTTAAAGTAATTTCATTTCTTTGAAATTGAGATATAAATACATCGCCTGATTTGTCTTTCATATTTATAATTGAGCCAATTACTATCTTATTTGTTTTTTCATCACTAAAAGAGAATGGAGTTGCTGTTTGAGTTAATATAGTAGCATTTGTAGGTTTACCATCCCTTTGATTATATCCATCCCCAACAACATATACATTACGATCTCTTAAATCAACATTTCCGCCAACAATTGTATACGAAACTCCTAATTCATCATTTGCTGTGACTGCTATCCATCTTCCATCCGGGTCAACAAACTTGACGGGGTTCCAAGTGCAGTAGGCGTACGGGGAGATGGCTGGGTATTTGTCGGCTAGTGGGTCGACGGAGAGCCAGAAAGAGAATGGAGAGGCATAATAGCGAGCACCGAAATAGTCGTATCCCGACTCGGAATCTCGTTCTTTGCCTGTGAACTTGTAGCGTTCGTCGTAATTGATAGTTTGTTGATTATCAATAAGTTCTCCGTATGGAGCATAGTGGATGTACTGTATCGGCTTGCCGTTTGTTTCGGTTATCCAACTTGCGGAACCAAGATGATCACCATGAAAGTAGAAAATCTCTTTCTCATCGGAATTTTCAGTACTATTATTTTTAAGAATTCCGAGCAACATATCTTGCTTGGAAAGTATGTCAAGATGCTCCAATACAATAGAATTGCATTGATAATCAAGCTCGGGGAGCGTATTGCCGTAGGTTGTTGCCGTCGGCAGCGGGTCGCTCAGCCGCTTCTCATGATTAAACGGATCATAGTTTTTATAGTTTAAATTAAATGCGTTAATAATATCTTTATCGTGCTGTGTATCAAGCGAAACAACAGGATATTTTTGGTCTTCAAAGCCACCACCGAGTTTTGACTTATACATTGTCAGCAAAAATGAGTTGAAATAATTGATTTGATTTTTCTATACTGCGCAAAGGTAGATAATATTTTTAGAATAACAAAAACTATTTACAGTATTTATTAGCGCGCGAATTTTATGGATTATGCGTGATGAGTATATCATCAAAAAAATATCCTATATCGAAAGATGATACGTTCCGATATAGGATATTTTTTTGTTAAAAATCTATCTTGTTATTTGTCAATCTCTACAGTTTTACCCTCCTCATTGGCATTGAAAGCCGGATAATAATAGAGTTCCGCCGTAGCAGGATTCAGATAATATTTTCCGCTCCATCGTGGTAGGAGTTTTATTTCAAAGATATGACTTCCGGCACTGAGTCGCTCGACGTAGAAATTTGCCATGTGAGCAAAATCTTCGCGGTGAGCCACTTTAAAATTATACGGTTGATAATCGCTATAGCTGCATCCTGCCGGTATAGGAGTATGGATAAGCAGATATTCGACATCCGCCTCCAAATCCAGTTCCACCACAAGGGTAGCCTCTTTGCCTAATGTCAGTCGGTTACCGCCTTTGAAATAGGTTTTTATTTTCATCTCTTCACCTTTCGCAGTGACGGCTTTCTGCCAATATCGCTGAGAAAGACTGATATATGCTTCCGAATCGCCTGACTTAATAATCGTAATCGGGTATTGCGGGTCAAGGTCGGCAGTATAAGGAAAATTGCTTACCCTCATCTCATTATTTCCGGAGCGTACAATGAGCGATGCCGGCTTATGAGAGGCAGGTTTTTCAAGTAATTGCGGTGTAATAGCAAAAAGTATTTCCACAGAAAGGTTTTCGCCTATATAAGTGCGACTCTCTCTATTTTGAAGCAGCCATCGGCGCATTGCCACTACTCTTCTATTCCGCTCGGCACTCTCCGGCATAGATTCTATTGCCCTATATACCAATAAAGTAGACTCTATATCAAAATAAAAATCATAATAATGCGGATTAACTATCCTCCACATCGGATATACCTTAAAGCTGTAATACTCGCCTCCCAACATATCTTTATAACGGATAGTATCAAATTCCGACAACGATACCGATTCTCCACATTGTATTCTAATCATCTGATAGCGAAGCAAATTATTCAACTGCAATGTATCTTTATTTATATCATCAACAGCGGCAAGAGCCTCCGGTTTCCATCCGAAGATATTAAAGAGTTCGGCATAATCGAGTAGCGCCATATAATCATTTGTATTTCGCGCTCTTTGCAATTCCGACTTATAATTATTTATATTATTTTTTTCAAGAAGAGATACATGATAATATTTACTTGCAAAAACAAGGGCTTCGTACACCGATTTTGTAATATTCATAGAGGTGAAATTACCTTTATTCCACCAGCTCCATCTACCTGAGTTACAATTCTTTTCGAGCTTCTTGATAATCTTATTAACCTTGATACCGTCGTTAAATTCTTGATTATTCTTTTCACAGAATTCTTTTTTCAACATAAGGGCTTTGAGCACTTGAGCAAGGCGAATATTACTGCATTTGTCGATATCCGATGCGGCAATTTCATCTATCTGCTTATAAAGGAAATCAATAATATCGGTTTGTGCATATAAAGTAACCTTACCATGCTCTTTATCAGGAGAGTAATAAATAGTGGTATCACCTGTTTCGGCGATGGCAAACATAGCGTCGATTGCCGACATGCCTTGAGGTAAAATCGGGAGTTTTCGCATTTCACCGTCGCTATCTTCACTATTATGTAAAGTATATGTAACCGAGAGTGTATCGGTAAAAATAGATGGTAACAGCGGAATTTTCGCCGTCATATAATCGGTAATAGAATGAGCCACAATAGTATTTGGGTAAAACTCTTTATTGATAATATCTTTGTTTTTCGAGAGCCAGAAAGCACGTTCAAGGAGCATTGTAGAGTCGGAAGTGTAGTTAATAGACTGCCCTACAAAGCGTATACTATCTCCCTCAATAGCGAATCGAGGGATGCTCAATTTAGCGGCAACATCTTTTTGCACGGTGACGTAAGATATCTTACTTCCGCGATATTTACCCTTCATCACCACAAATTCTTCTGCCCAACGAGTAAGATCCTCCGGATAATCCACCTCTATCTCCACAACACCGTTTTCGTCGGTCGTAACAGATGGCACCCAATAAGCCACATCGCGGAAGTCTTGACGCACTACTACATCACTGATGTCACTTCCTGCATCACTTTGCAGGGATACAACCTCATATAATATTTCAGCATCTTCTGCCTCTTCTTCGAAATCCATATTAGCGTAACCGGGAGTGGTTTTTAGCGAAGCAATACCTCTTACTCTCACGGGTTCTCCTTCAGAATTATTTACTCCGCTTCGAGCACCATAAAATCTTCCTTTAGCTCCATAGCCAAGTACCATCACCTCTTCTTTTAATCCGTCAAATATATCTTCATCGAAATCAAGCATATTATAATCTCTTGATTTAAATGGATTTACATATCCGGCATATCTATAGTTCCCTTGTTTTCGATTTTCTATAATTCGCTTTTGGATAATATCACGAATGGCGCCTTCAAAAGCAAGTGACTTTGCACCGGCATCTAATAGCATACTGTCGGAAGGCAATTTTATACAAACCTTTCCACCTCGCTTAGCAACGACATTATAAGAGAAATATTTTGCTCCTTTATACAAGCAGTAGATAGTAGCCGCTTTATCAAAAGGCAGTTGTATAAGATTGGTATTTCCATTGTAATATGTTACCGAATCATCTGCCTCGACAACGTAATTCAATGGGAAATTAATATCTTTTCTATCATTCGGCTTCACAACTATCACATTGGCTTGATTATAGTTTACCTCCTTGATAATGGTGTATTTACGATAATTATCCATAATGTCGAGCCAGAATTTATTAAGGTCTTTTTCATAATAGATAGTATCGTTATAATTGGGCGTTACTACTTTAAAATAATTAAAAATACATTTCGCATATATTGAAGAACATCTATCTACATAAGAAACGGAGTCGCGAGGTAAGATATAATTCATATACTCGCATGTGGAATTGTGAAACGGGAAGTCAAAAGAGGTGTTATAAGCCGTTTCACGATAGCGGCAATTCTTAAAATTATAAGGGATAAAGAAGATGCCGGAATGCTGCTTATCGATATTCCAAGTTTCGGTAACAGTAAGCGGGATGATATTGTTTTTATCGTTTACAAAATAAGGCCACCCTACTACAGGTTTGACATCCAATAAAGAGAGCCCCGCCTTAATAAGCGTTGTCAAATCATTTCTGTTAAATTTTTCTTTGCGCTTATAAGCATAAATATCACCTTCTTTGTTCTCATTATCATACACATCATAAGGCACGGAAATCCAAGTTTTTTTGCCACTCTCCACTTCAATATTATTCAAATAATACTTGCCTCTATCAGTATTTATTATAATGTTATGCTTTCCGGGCTTTACAGGGAAAGTGTATGGCTGTACGTTTTCCGCAATACCTATATACGCCATAATGCCATCTATCTCAAGAGAAATAACGGGCTCGATATTGCCGTCTTTAACAACGAAAGGGGCTATTTGGCTACCATCTTTATCCTCGGTAGTGAACACAAATTTGTCGCTTTCCGGATACAGGAATTTGTAATATTCCGAAGATGAGAGCTTATATAATTTCAATAATTCGTCGTCAAAATCGGTTCGTATATCAATACCTTTCCTGCCACTATTTTCGAAATCGAAATCAGGGTAATAGCGATACTCTTTGTTTTTCTTATTTCTCCAATAATTAATACCTTGGGGTTTACGGTCAAACTTATCGGTATAAGCATGGGCGAGCACATCTGCGCCGGCTACCGGTTTACCTTTCGGGTCGGTAACGGAGATACGTATTTTTGCTTTTTCTCCCGGGGCTATAACTTCCGGCTGCTCCACTCTCACATCAAGGGTATGACTGCTGTGTAGAATAGTGGAGGTGCGGCGGCTGTATTTATTGTTATCACTATTCTTAAAGAAGAGGTTTAAATCATACTTTGCATCTTTTGTAGTGTTGATACGCCAATCAATACTTTTTGCTGTAGATGATTTTATCTTTTTTCCATCCTTATAAATAGCATAGATAAATTCTATTCCGCAATCTTTTACCATAAAGCCCACGGAATCTACAGTATGAAGAGTTTCGATTAGCGGTGATTTCACTCTGTCACTGTTTTCTACATCAGAAGTGTTTTGCTTTTGATAATAATTTGCGAAAATATCATCCGCCGCCATCTTTTTATTTACCTCGGAATTGATTATAATAGTAAAATACTTACTCTCTTTTTTCGTTTCATAATCCGGAGTAGCGATGTCAAAAGAGGCACTGACAGCAAACGAACCGTCGGGGAGGGGTGGTAAATTAATAGGTACAATAGTTTTACCGTTTGTATTAATAGGTACATTAACGGTAAAGAGGGTGTCCGGATACCATATATAATTATCTTTAAATGTACCGGAGATATTTAACTTATATTGAGCTGAAATGTTACCGGACATAATAGGGTTACCCTTTTCGTCGGTAGTATTCACCTCTATACCTATCTTATCGGCAACTTTTTTATTATCGCCTGTAGAACCGGCAGTAAATACCACATCACTACCTACAATAATTACTTCCGGCACGTTAACGGCTGTTCTCAATGATTTCAATTCGTAATCTTTATACAAGAAAGTAGAAGAAACCTTATCTGTAATATCATTTTTCATCCCTTTACGGTAGATACGAAGAGTATTCCATGTGTTTAATTTAATATTGTAAATAGAGTCATTGACAACGAATTCGCCATAGTAGACACCGGGGCGATGAGGTTTGACAGTGCCAAGTTCATTAGTTCTCGTATATGTACCAAAAGAGAGAAAAAGCTCTTCATCGCACCATTTACCCTTAAAATCCACGACAACGGCTTTCCAACGTACGGTATCTCCGGGGCGGTATTCGGGCTTATCGGTGGTGATAAAGCTGTTAATAAAATTATTATATTCCGTAGTGGTGATATATCTTCTCTTATTTACGTAGTAAAATCTCTTTTCTTTTAACTGCTTTAGATATCCGTCATATTCTACACTAATAGCATTATCCCAATAATGTTTAGATTGGGATTTACAAAAATAAGAGGCGGTTTCGGAATTAAACTTTACCTTTTTGCCATTACATTTTACTATAGCATTGTCGATAATATTTGCGTTAAGATCCACCACTTTTATGAATAAATCGCTATTATCGGTAGTACATACAAACACTTTAAAGGGTACGTTATTAACCGGGATTATATTCAGCTTACCATTTTCAAAAGTTGCCCAGACATAAGTACCCGGTTTTTCGAAATTCATATCAGGTACCGGATTTTCTGCAGAAATCGAATCTATAGGATTAATCAAATAATCAAGAGGAATTTGTTTTATTTTATAAGTTTGATAATCATACATCACCTCTTTTGGAATAGAGAATTTGTATATCATCTTACTACTTGTTTCTCCCAGAGGAGAATAATCATCGGCGAACACTGAAAACGACGCAAAGAGTGCAGCGCAGAACAATGCAAAGATTTTTTTAATCATATCTAAAAATTATTTGTTGCTATAAATAAGACGTCCATAATAATATATGGTTTAAACAATTACAAAAGTACGAATAATTTCCATAACCACAAAATACCGGCATAAAAAAAGCCCGCAGGGCGGTGATGCCATGCGGGCTAAAGTTTTATGTAGTTATTTCAAGAATCTGAAATACGTTGCCGGCTGATTTGTCGTTTCGCTTACGGTATTTTTTCAGCGATGAAAATTACCGAGCCGGGCGACAAGGCGGCAATGAGGATCCGACTTTACTTCACTACAAGGCGACCAAGGTAAACCTCTCCGGTGCCGGAAGTGACGCGGATATAGTAGATACCGCTGGTGTAGATACCACCAACTTCGATAGGGAAGGTAGCAGGAGTGAAGATATCCACTACTTGACCTACGGCGTTGAGTACCTCTACGCGCATTCCGTTCTGCTCTTCGGCTGTCCATTCGCGGTTAACGAATGTACTTTGTCCGCCTACTACAGGGTTCGGTGCTACGATGATAGGCAATGCATAAGCATTATCTACAGGGGTAGTTACTATGAGAGTGAGTGTTACGATAGAGTCGCAACCAAGGGCAGTATGATAAGTATGTGTATATT
>SAMEA3663026__coassemble_228_pt1 | contig 84164 bp, 53 predicted proteins | sample SAMEA3663026__metabat2_low_PE_015 | metagenome-assembled genome bin SAMEA3663026 (sample SAMEA3663026) | pig gut metagenome | biome: pig gut; feature: pig-associated habitat; material: faeces | place: France | collected 2012
TGGACAAACTCAACCTTAGCGTGGCAGACCTCAACACTATCATCAACAAAAAATCAGGCGTTCTCGGCGTATCAGGCGTTTCCAGCGATATGCGCGACATAGAAGATGCTATTGCCAAAGGCAATGAACGTGCAAAACTTGCCCTCGACATGTTCGAATACCGCCTCCTTAAATATATCGGTGCTTACACTGCCGCCCTCAATGGCGTAGACCTTATCGTATTTACCGGTGGTATCGGCGAAAACCAAGTCATCACTCGTGAATACATCTGTAAAGGCCTTAATTACCTCGGCGTTAAATTCAACAAAGAGCTCAACGCTAAAACTCGTGGCGAAGAGGTAGAAATTTCTACTCCTGACTCTAAAGTAAGAGTGGTGGTAATACCTACCGATGAAGAACTTACTATTGCAACAGATACAATGAATTTAGTAACAAAATAATAAAAAAATATAAAGCAATGAATTATAAAGTAATGACAGCAGAAGAGGCTGCCGCATATGTAAACAATGGAGACATCATCGGCTTTAGCGGATTTACCCCTGCCGGATGTCCGAAAGATGTTCCAACAGCAATAGCAGCTCGTGCCGAAGCAGAGCACGCTGCAGGTCGTGAATTCAAAATCGGAATGTATACCGGTGCATCTACCGGTGGCAGCCTTGATGGCGCCCTTGCCAAAGCTAATGCTATCAAATTCCGTACTCCTTATCAATCAAATAAAGACCTTCGTACACGCCTTAATGCACAAGAAGCACATTATTTTGACATGCACCTCAGCCACCTTGCACAAGAGTTGAGATATGGATTCATGCCAAAACCTAAATTTGCTATTGTAGAAGCTTGCTCTATTTCCGACGATGGCAAAATCGTGCCTACATCAGGTGTCGGTATCCTCCCTACTATCTGCCGTCTTGCCGACCATATCATTGTAGAGCTCAATGCCGCACACCCTGCAGAACTCTGCGGTATGCACGACATCTACGAGCCTCTCGACCCTCCTTGTCGCGAAGCTATCCCTGTTTACAAACCTTCTGACCGCTGCGGAAAACCTTACGTACAAGTAGACCCTAAAAAAATACTTTGCGTAGTACATACCAACCGCGAAAACGAAGTGGGTGGCTTTGCTGCCGTTGACGAAACTACAGCAAAAATCGGTAAAAATGTTGCCAACTTCCTCGCTGCCGAAATCAAAGCAGGTCGTATCCCGGCTTCTTTCCTCCCTATCCAATCCGGTGTAGGTAATATCGCTAACGCCGTACTTGCCGAGCTTGGTGCTAACCCTGACATCCCACCTTTCGAGATGTACACCGAGGTTATCCAAGATGCAGTTATCGGCCTTATGGAAGAGGGTCACTGTAAATTTGCTTCCGGATGCTCACTCACAGTGTCTAATCCTGTACTCCAAGAGATTTACAGCAAACTCGACTTCTTCAAAGAGAGAGTCGTACTCCGACCTCAAGAGATTTCAAACAACCCTGAAGTGGCTCGTCGCCTCGGCCTTATCACCATCAACACAGCCCTCGAAGCCGACATTTTCGGTAACGTGAACTCTACACACGTACTCGGCACCAAGATGATGAATGGTATCGGCGGTTCTTGCGACTTCACTCGCAATGCTTATATCTCTATCTTCACAACACCTTCTACTGCAAAAGATGGCAAGATTTCCGCTATCGTTCCTTACGTATCTCACGTCGACCAATCAGAGCACTCTGTTAAAATCCTTATCACAGAGCACGGTGTTGCAGACCTTCGCGGTAAATCTCCTATCCAACGTGCAAACGAAATTATCAACAATTGCGTTGCTCCTGAATACAAAGAGCTTCTCCGTGAATATCTTGCCAAAGCTCCTCTTGCTCACACTCCAATGAATTTGGATAATTGCTTCGCAATGCACAAAGCTTTTGCCGAGACAGGAGATATGCACAATGCTAAATTCTAATATTCTTAACCTAAAAAATACTATAAAAAATGGCTAATCAATTTTCAGCTCGCCATATCGGTATTACCGAACGCGATTTACCTAAAATGCTCGAAACAGTGGGCGTTAAATCGGTTGACGAACTTATCGATCAAACCATACCTGCCAATATTCGTCTTCCAAAACCGATGAATTTGCCAACAGCAATGACAGAGCAAGAGTTTCTTAACCACGTACATGAATTGGCTAAGAAAAATGTCATCGCCGACAACTTTATCGGATTAGGTTATTACGGCACAATTACCCCGGCGGTAATTTTACGTAACGTATTCGAAAATCCGGTATGGTACACATCATACACTCCATATCAAGCAGAGATATCACAAGGACGCCTTGAGGCACTCCTCAATTTCCAAACAATGATTTCAGACCTTACCGGTCTTAAACTTGCCAACTGCTCATTGCTTGACGAGGCTACCTCTGCAGCAGAGGCTATGACAATGATGTATGCCCTCCGCAGCCGCGACCAACAAAAAGCAGGTATCAACAAACTTTTCGTTGACGAAAAAATATTCCGTCAAACAAAAGATGTACTTGCCACTCGCAGCATGCCACAAGGCATAGAACTTGTATATGGAGATTTCGATAAATTTGATTTCTCAACACCTGTTTTCGGTGCTATACTTCAATATCCGAATGCAGAAGGAACAATAGCCGACTATCGTGCTTTTGTAGAAAAAGCTCATGCAGCCGGAGCAAAAGTAGCTGTAGCGGCAGACATTATGAGTCTTGTACTCCTCACTCCTCCGGGAGAATTCGGAGCTGACATTGCCTTTGGTTCTACCCAACGCTTCGGTATGCCACTCTATTTCGGCGGTCCTTCAGCAGCATATTTCGCTTCTCACGAAGAGAACAAACGCTTTATGCCTGGTCGCCTTGTAGGTATCTCTAAAGATGTCAACGGCAAACCTGCTCTCCGCCTTGCCCTTCAAAGCCGCGAGCAACATATCAAACGCGAGAAAGCCCTCTCTAACATCTGTACCGCACAAGCACTTCCTGCAATAATGAGCGGCTTCTATGCTGCTTATCACGGTAATGACGGTCTTCGTAAAATTGCCGGTGACATTCACAAAAAAGCCGTTATCATAGCTGCCGCTCTTACAGAGATGGGTTGCAAACAGCTCAACGAAACATATTTCGACACACTCCGCATCGAGCTCCCTGCCGGAAAATGTGCTAAAGATATTCGCAAAGCCGCAGAAGCTCGTCTTGTAAACCTCTGCTATTACGAAAATGGCACTATAGGTATCTCTACAGATGAAACCACTACTTGTGAGTCTGTGGCAAAATTACTTTCTGCTTTTGCAGAGGTACTCGGAGTAGCAACTCCTGCTCTCAAATGCTCTTGCTGCTGCGAAGGCGTGGCATTGCCAAAAGAGCTTGTACGTACTTCCAAAGCATTGAATCACGAAATCTTTGAGAAATATCATACCGAAACAGAGATGATGCGCTACATCAAAACTCTCGACCGCAAAGATATCTCTCTTGCACACTCAATGATTTCTCTCGGTTCTTGTACAATGAAATTAAATGCCGCCGCCGAACTCCTTCCACTCTCTTGGCCGGAATTCACAGGCATTCACCCTTTTGCACCGGAAAGCCAATGTCAAGGATATAAAGAGCTCATCAAAAACCTCGAGTCATACCTCATAGAGATAACAGGTTTTGCTGGCTGTACATTACAACCAAACTCCGGAGCTGCCGGCGAATATACCGGTCTTATGACTATCCGCCGCTATCAAAAATCTATCGGACAAGGCCATCGTAACATCATCCTTATCCCTGCATCTGCACACGGAACAAACCCTGCATCGGCAGTACAAGCCGGCTTTAACGTAGTGGTAACAGCTTGCGACGAGAATGGTAATGTGGATGTTGCCGACCTCAAAGCAAAAGCTGAAGCCAACCGCGACAACCTTGCCGCACTCATGATTACCTACCCTTCAACACACGGTATTTTTGAGCCAGCCATCGTAGATATCTGCAATATCATTCACGAGAATGGCGGACAAGTATATATGGATGGAGCAAATATGAACGGACAAGTAGGACTTACCTCACCGGGCTTTATCGGTGCCGACGTATGTCACCTCAATTTGCACAAGACCTTTGCATCACCTCACGGTGGTGGCGGACCTGGTGTTGGCCCTATCTGCGTAGCAAAACACCTTGTAGAGTTCTTGCCATCACACAGCCATATCAATCCGGACAGTCCTTACACTGCAGTAGCGGCATCACCATGGGGTTCTGCAGGTATCTTACCTATCACTTACGGCTATATCCGTATGATGGGTCCTGACGGTCTTGCAGAGGCAACAAAAACAGCTATCCTCAGTGCAAACTACCTCACAAAACGCCTCGAGAAAGCATACGGTATCGTATATACCGGCGCTACAGGTCGCGTAGGTCACGAGATGATTCTCGACTGCCGTCACCTCAAAGCATATGCTAAAGTAGACGAAAGCGACGTGGCTAAACGTATGATGGACTTCGGTTTCCACGCTCCTACATTGTCATTCCCTGTTCACGGTACTTTGATGGTAGAGCCTACAGAATCCGAACCACTTGCCGAACTCGACCGCTTCGTAGAGATGATGATGGTTATCCGTCAAGAGATAGAAGAGATCCATACCGGAGCTGCTGACACTGAAGATAACGTACTCATCAACTCACCTCACGCCGACTATATGGTTGTTTCCGACGAATGGAACCATAAATATAGCCGCGAAAAAGCCGCATTCCCTCTCCCTTGGGTAAAAGAGAATAAATTCTGGATTACCGTAGGACGTGTTGACAACGGATTCGGCGACAGAAACCTCGTTTGTAACTGTCAATAACAAAATCAGGCTCTAAGCCTTATATAAAAAATCAGGGTTGACCTTCGCATATTTTGCAGGTCAACCCTTTTTTTTGTCCGGTATTTGGCGGATACTTTTTATATAAAGTCTTGGTCTACTGAAACGCGATATTATAAAGAAACATAACAAAGCAGCCGATAAGTAAGTTCCTACGATTGAAGCCTCGGAAATGCCTCCGGGGCTTTGTTTATGTTATATATTTCGATTATTTCTAAATTAATGTTTAATGGCAAGTAACATAAAAAAAGGCAGCAAGTGAGTACGTTACTCTCACTTGCTGCCCGGTTTTTGTTTAATATTTATTTAATTTTGCTTATGAAAAATTCGATAATTATTTCACTATCAACTTACCGATATAAACATCACCGGTACCGGATATTACTCTGATATGGTAAACACCGGCGGTATGAATTCCATCGATAGAGATAGGATAAGAATTAGGTTTGAACATCATAAGTCGTTGACCTACGGAGTTGAGCACCTCTACTGTCATACCTGCTTTCTCCTCATCGGTCCAATCCTTAACAAGGTAAGTAACCTCACCGCCACGGATTGGGTTTGGAGCCACTACCATAGGGATAATGAAGGAGTTGTCGGCACCTGTAACAACCTCAAGAGTGAGGATTGTAATAGAGTCACAACCCATTGACGACATGGTACGATGTGTGTATTCTCCGGCTTGAGAATAGGTATTTCCACCGAATTCGTATATTTCGCCTTGATTGATAGTAGCGGAAATATGAGCGGTATCGGTAGGAACAAAGGTGAGGTGAACTTCAATAATAGAGTCACAACCCGCAAGGTTGGTTACAATACGCTCAACAACAGTATCTTTAGTGATACCGGAAACATTAAAGCCATAACCGTTATAGTCGTAACCTTCACAAGCATAATCTTGTATAACATTACGAGGGGCATCAGTAACAACTAAAGTGAGGTGAACTATAGAGTCGCAGTTCAGACTATTGACAAAAGTATTGGTATACTCTCCTGCAACGGTGAGTTCTTCATCTCCGAATTGTAGATAAGATCCCTGACAAATAGTTATAGTGGTATCAATATTTCTTGGGATAACTTCGAGGTCGATAATATGTATAGAGTCGCAACCGAGGCTGTTTGTGAAGTTCTTCGTATAACGACCTTGAGTAGTGAGAGTCAAATCATACCAATTATAGCTGTCGCCCTCGCAAATCACCATCTTCTCTTCGAAATTTGTAGGGATGACGGTCAAATTCAGAGTTACTACAGCATCACAACCGCGAGCATTGACAACGGTATCGGTATAAGTACCTGACTCGGTAAGCATTTTGCCGTTGAAATTATAGGTATCACCTTCACAGATGTAAGCGTTTATGGTAGTACTTGCGTCATCAACATATAAATGGAGCACTACAATACTATCGCAGCCATAAGAAGAGGTAAAGTTCTTGGTATATTTACCGGAAACGGAGTATTGTTCTCCGGCAAAGAGACCTTTATTATAAACTTCTCCCGGACAGATTGTATCGAAAATCTCTTGAGAATATACAGGAGCAAGGTATAGGTTGAGCACTTTAATAGTATCTGCTTGGCCCTCTTGATTCACAAGTTGAGTAATTGTAAATTGATTTTCACCCTGTACCATCTCTTGGTTAAGGATATTGAATCCATAAGCGTAATAATTTTCATTACCACAGATAGTATCGCTGTAATCCGGTTGGTAATAGCTACGAGAAACTCGCAAATCGAAGATACCCATACGTCCGGAAGTAGTAGACCCCATATTGTCGCCGCGAGCGATACGAGTAGATACGCGCACTCTCATATTCTTACCGGCGTAGCGGGTTACTTTCGTACTGAAAGGCAATTTGATAGCATTATTACCATCGGCAGGAGTTTTACCTCCGATATTAAGCAATGTATCACAAACTGTGGCATCGTCGGAAATAACGGAAACTATCAATCTGCTATTCTCCGAGTAATTAAAGTAGTTGAAAGAAACGAAAGTATTACTGTCGAGCACTTCGATGGCAGGAGAAACAGCAAGGAAGTGACCTGTTTTAGATAAAGTGCTGAGAGTGATACCATTCTCTTCGGTATTACCGAAAATCCAAGTTCCGCTACCTGTTTTTATCTCGTCGTAAGTTTCCCAACATTTATGGCTTTCACCAAGATAACTATATGGCATAAGATAGCTGCCACAATCCATATTAAGCTGTGCAACACCCCATTCCGTAGTATCGTTGTTAACCTCTCCGCGCACTTTGATATCGTAAGGAGTAGAATAATCAAAACCACAGTAGTTTAATTCTACATCGTAAACAACAGTGTCGAGGATAACTACATCCTTCTCTTGATTATATACTCTCACTCTATAAGAGTCGGAATTACCCTCCCAAGTAACATTAGCGCAATGGTTATCGGTTTGCTCTACAAATACATTAGGGCGCATCTTATCGGTAGTGCCTATTACAACGCTATCGATAGAGATATAATTTACCGAAGAGTTGAGCATATTTACCATAAATCCGAGATGATAATTACCGGTAGCAGGGGCCTTGAAGTCGCAATAATAGATGTCATACTCTTTATTTAAATTAACAGAAGAGAGAGTATGGAAGCCATCGTTATCGAGGTAACCAAAGTTGAGATTATCATTGCTGTTATAGCCACGAGCATAAGTTTGTATACGATAGATAGTATCCTTAGTCAAAGAGAATTGGCGAGTAACTGCTGAGTGGTTGCCATAAGCGATACTCAAATAGCCGTTACCGGACTTAGGTTCACGATAAGTATTCTTGACAGCGCACTCCCAATTAGGTTGAGTAGGACGATTTGTAGGGGATAATATTGTTTGATACCAGCAGTTTGCAGGTGTCATACCCGAAATCATATACTCGAAATCATCTACAAATATATCATTACCTGAAACAAAATCAGCATCACATATAGTGGTGAAAGTAGCGGTATAGCTTGAAGAAACATCAGCACCTCCGCAATTGAGGTTAACAACAAAGAGGTATTCGGTGCCGGCATTCAAACCGTTAATAGTGATAGTATCCTCATTGGAACTACCTGTTGCCACCGGAGTATTTACATCATTTACATCATAAACGCTATAATTCAACGCAGCCTCTTTATTTGTAGAAGAGTAGGTGAATGTGATGGAATTTGTAGTGCTGCTAACCTCTGATACAGAACGAATAATACCGCAACTCTGTTTTTGTATAAACAGACGGTCGATAGCAAACGGAGGTTGCACTTCAGTAGTGGTAGAGGTTGAGACGGCATTATGCCAAGAAAGTACGAGTTTATAAGTACCGGCTTTTGTTACGTTGAAAGCGACATTCTCGGTAGTCCACAAGTTCTTGCCCGACAAGTTTGTAACATTATAAAGTTTAGTGGCATACTCAGGGAGGGCAGTACCGGAAGGAACGAGCACATCGTCAGCGGCAAACTCTTGATCCATAGGGGCAAGGAACATGCGAGAGCATGCTATGGCACCACGACCTTGGCAACGCCAATCGTAAGAGATTACATACACGCCCGGATCAGGGAAGTTTACATAACGATAAACGTAAACATCTGAAGAAGAATTCTCATCATAGTAGTATCTACCATTATCACTATCAGTAACATATAGTGCTTTGCTACCCGTTCGTACAGCGGCAGGGTCGGTACCGATAACAAATCTGTTCTTATGAATATTCAAATTAGAGCTGTTTTCAAAATGCCAACCTGCATTCTCGGTATCGGATTCAAAATAGGTAGTGAAAGGCACAGACACATAATCGGCACTTGTTGTAGTGAAATAGATTGTATCACTTTCGGAGTTACTACTTGACGTGCCATCAGTGCAATGAGAGTAGATAATAAAATAATAAGATGTGAGCGGAGTCAATATATCTATATAGAAATCTTCACCCGGGTTTTTCATACCGACAGAAACGAGGGATCTATCCGATTTATAAAGTTGATAATAAACAGCATCTACATCATAAGCAGTCTCCCAAGTAATTTTCACTGAATTGTCGGTAACATTATATATCTGCACATTACGAGGTGCAAAGCAGAGGTTATCACTCCAGCGCACTTCGAGGTCGTCGATATAAATAGTGCTGCTTGCTTCGCTGCGAAGCACTACTCTACCCTCAGGTAGGTTATAATAACTTAAGTCGACTACTCTATTAATGATATTATTGTTAGCAGTAAATTCGGCAACTTTTACGAAAGAAGAAGGGTTATTGAGGTCGGTTTGAACGCCAACGGCAAGCGAGCCCTCACCTTTCATGTTGAAATCTACTACTAAGGCCTTATTACTCAAGTCGAACTCAGGAAGAGCAACGGCATTTTCACCGCGTAACAACAGAGAAGCGGGATTTGAACCGAGGGCTTCATTCACTATCACAGGGTATTGGCCGGCATTATCACTACTTGTAATGATACGCTCAAAGCAACTTGGGAATGGGAATGCCATTGTAGAATAAGTGTCGAAATCTTCGTTCCATTCGGTGCCTCTCGGGATAGAGATTACGTCGCAATCGGTAGTGATAAACATTGGTTCGCTCCAATCGGAGGTATTGCCGTTACATATTGTACGGTAGTAAATATAATAAGCGGCAGCCTTATTCAGATTGTTGATGGTCAATATCTTATCAGAAGTGTTGATAATAGTACAGCTCTCTACCGGGGTACCTACGGTGCCATATGCCACTTGAAGGGTATCTGCGTTGTAATAGAATTGAGCCGAGATAGTATTGCTCGTTACACTAATGATATCAACTTTTGTAACATCGGTGCATTCCGGAGCATAATCCACAGTAATATCATCGATATAAGCGGTACGATTATTAGCATAAGACGGTCCGTATTTAAAGGCGATATAATAATCGGCATATTCACTACCCAACACATTGAAAGGTACGGTATTATAAGTATTTGTGATATCACAATAGAACTCAGCCATCGGCACGAAAGTTTCCGGCTCGGAAGGATTTTGTATTAATCCCACTACAATAGGGGCATCCTCACTATTCCTAATCTGATATCTGTAAGCGAAATTCACTTGAAGTTCATTGGTAGGAACATTGAATTTAGGGAGAACGATGAACAAAGGATATTCTGCAGAGGAATTCATACCCAAGCAATAAGCTCCATCGGCGGCATAACTCTTGGAACCACTTGAGTAAGAAGGATATGTTTCGGCTTCCGGTGCAGGAGTATAGAATGTAAAGCAGCTATTGCTCTCTATCAAAGCGGATGACGTAAGCGTTTCGAAATTCTCGTTATACGGAATATTGATAACGTCGGCACAAGAAGTACGGATAGTTGTAGGGCCTAACCACTTACTTACGCTACCGCCGCCACAAGTTGTGCGCACATACAAATCGTATGAGTGACTTGGCAATAAGTTACTTACAGTGAACGGAATTTGTTGAGAATAAGTGTAATGGTTAACGGTGCTGAAAGCCACAGGATTTCCGGCTTCAGGATTTGCACCCGGCATTACAGCTACGTATTCCCAATTGAGGTTACTGCTTATACTATCTGTAATATAAGCTTTTACATAAGTGGATTTACAGCTATCAACACCGATAGAAGTAGGGCGTATACAAGGGTCGACATATTGGAAGTCGAAGACGCGCATACGGGCTCTTGCACTACTATTCAAGATGGAAGAAAGGTCGGCACGAGCACCTCCGGTAGAGGTAGTTTGGAAGATAATACGCACCCTTTCTCCGGCATATTTCTTCAAATCTATTTCTCTATCAAAGATATACTCCATCAAATCATCTGTAGAATAAACCACAGACATCAATGTGTCGGCTATTGACTCGCCAAAGTCGGTAGATACGCAAACGAAAATAGTATCGGCGGCATAATTCTCTATTGTAAAGAATACTTTAGCCGTTTCATTCTTTGTGGTATCCACTTCGGTAAGGTCGAATATCGGCGACATCAACTGTGCCATATTGCCCTTTGGATTTGTGGAAGCACTTGTAAACTCGATATAATAATTTGTAATAGGAGGTGCGGAACCGGAAGTGACTCTCTTATAGTTCCAACCGTTGTTCTTATACTCCGGATAAGAGACATTCAGCCAGCAATCCGGTAAGAATTTCTGATAAGAAGTATTTTCGCGATAGAAATCATCCACATTAATGTCATAGAAATTATTATACGGTTCGCAATAGGTAGTAAAGTTTTCGGAATAAGCTACATAGCTGACGTCGGAAGGGGAGCAAAGAGCTACAACCTCGAACATATATTCGGAAGAAGCATACAAACCGCCGAAAGTAATATCATTAACAGTAACTACCGTATCGATATCGGCAATAATGTCGACATCATCGCCGGCTGGGATGTAACGTAAACCGCGAACATGCCATTGAGTTTCAGCTCCACCGGCATTCCAACGAATACGCGCTTTATCATTTTCTACATTAACCACTTCCACATTAGTAGGCATTGGGCACGATGGTGCTTGAGAGATGATGATATCATCGAAATAGCATGTGGTACCGGCATTTACTACTATGGCGATATATTTTGCATTGGCAAATTCGGCATAATCCGGAGTGTTAAGCACGCTGAAGTCGGCATTAAACTGATTCCAAGTGTAAGAAGAAGACAAAGTCACCGTTTGCACATGCTCGTAACTATCTACATTGGTAGGGTCGTTAATAACACCTATATCGAAAGAGATGCCTAAAGTAGTAGAATAGGCATATCCGGAGATAGTAACATTAGCAAGCGAAGCCACATTGAGCTCCGGAGTAATTATTGTTACGCCGTTCACTTTAAATGAGCGCTGACCCACTTTCTGCTGTTCGGAAGTGACTTTGAACACGCTGGAAGTGTTATATCCGAGCGAACTCCAACAAGCGAGGTCGGATGCAAGCTCGAAATTTTCTTGGATAGGCAGACTTACAGGGGCACATTTAGTACGGAAAGTAGACACAGAGCTCCACTCGCTCGGCTTACCGCTGCAAAAAGAGCGCACAGTGTACCAATACTCGGTATTAGGCTGTAAACCACCTATTTTAAAGCTTGTAGCAGTAGTCGTATTTTGGTACACATCGTATAGCGGATAATACTTATCACACTCTACGGAAGAGACGCGCACTTCCACACTATCAGCAACATAAGTAAATGAGATAGTGGCAGAGTCGACTCCCGCCTGTGCCTCGATATTGAGCGGTGGCACACAAGAGGTTTCGCTTACCGAAAGTTCGTCGATACATACTGCATTTACTATAGAAGAATTTGTAGCAAAAGAGTACAGACCAAGGTAATAATCACCTGTTTGTGGCACGGTGAAATAACCTGTTATCGGAGTCCATGAAGTGGAATTTGTAAATGTGCTAAGGAAAGTGTTGCGGCGGAAAGCTGCAGTATCGGCAACAGAAGCATAACCCATTGCAAAATAAGCACCTTGTGTATTGTCGTCTTCATCGGCACGAGTTATACAACCATAAACCTGCATTTTATACTGCTTACCAGCCTCGAGGTGGAAATGACGATACGTCCAGTTATGGTAATTAACGCCGTTTCTTGCAAATCTATTTCCCTTGTAAGGGAGTACTTCCGCAGTAGGTTTTGACGCGGTAACTTTCTCTACACAATAGAGATAACCACTAGCGGTTGTAGATTTTTCTCTTTGATATTGTTGGAAGAAGCAACCCTTAATGGTATCTATAGCAGTAGATTTTACTACAAAACGTGTTTCGAAATCTTCAATAAAATCGTTTTCTGCCGTAATGATAAAGGCATCGCAATGAGTGCGTACGGACAAAGATTTTCTGCTCCAAGGAGATTGAGAATCGGGGCTACAATAGCGACGGATATATACCTCGTAAGGGAAATCCGGTTGAAGTCCGAAAGCCTCGATAGAGGCGACGCCTCCGTTAGAGGTGAATATTGTAGTAGCCTCTTGAGGATCTGCACCCGGAGCTACAAAGCAAGCCTGCCATGTATCATTATGCCAAGCAGTATCTGTCACTGTTACAAGCACTGAATCTTTTGACAAAGCCTCAACTTTAAAATCTTTTAGTCGCTTACAATCAGGAACCTCCTCTATATATACATCATCGATATAGAAAGCATTACCATTATTGGAAATACCCTCAAAGAGTACATACTTGATGCCGGCGATATTAGCAGGCAATTCGAGGGTATACTCGTATTTACCGGATTTAGCCTCTGCAGGAGCATTTTTATAGTAAGCATTATAGAAGCCTGCCGCTACTGCATTAAGGGTATCATCAGGAGTAGGAGAAACCAAGATACGTAACCCCTCTTTAGCTTTATTGGAGGAATGACGATACATTGTAAATACCACTTGATAACGCTTGGCAGGGTCGAAATCCAACGCCGGAGTAGCGAGTACAACCCTATTTCCGGCAGTACATTTCTTGAAGTTGGCACCACCCGGAACATTATAATAATTTGAAGTAGCAGAGGTAGTAGAGGCACCTATCCATGTTTCTTCTCCATAACTTGTCGATTTTTTTGCATCCTCTTTAATAACGGCGCGCGACCAACCGGCAGGCGGGAATAAAGAAGAAGATACACGGTTGAAATCTTCGGCAAAAGGCAAAGAGTAAGTATTTGCTTTGGTATATACATTCTCGAAAAAGAAATCCACCCATACGGAAGTATCACCCACTCCACAATAAGAGGCTACACTACCCTTGATATCGAGAATGTCGCCTATCGGAAGGTTTTCTATCACACAACTTGTGCCGTTTACGAGCATCTGATTGCCATATACGGTATCAGGATTTACTTCATTATATTTTGAGATATATCTGTAATTTACAAGATATTGAGTTTCATTCTCACCACGAGTCCAACTGATAGTAGCGGTATTTGTAGTGGTGCCGTCGAGCTTGATATCCTTCACTTTACGGCAAGAAGGGGATAGATTTACGGAAATATCATCGATATAAGCAGCAGTACCACATTGTGCTGCAAATTCAAAGATGATAAACACATCGCCGGACATCGGTATTTGATAGTAATACTCATACATACCCTTCTCGTCAACAATAGGATATCCCTTTGCATAGGTGGATACCGAACCGAGTTTTGTACCACCTATCGTATCGGGAGTAGTATTCACCCACACATTGATACACTCTTTGAGTTTGGCAGCCGTAACAGAAGTAGTAGTATAACGATACATATAAAAAGTAACATCATAAGCATTGGCAGTAGGGATATTCATAGCGGGGAGCACGGCGATATATCTGCCACCGGCTTTACTCTGTTGAGCTCTAATGCTCTTCTTGCTATTATTGGTATAAGAGGTGCTTGAATTGAGCACCCAACAAGCGGCACCCCAGTCGGTACCACTACCCGTACCAAGTTTTGTTTGGGCAAAAAGCCAACATTCCGGCAGTGATGAACCTTCGAAATCTTCGAAAAACCCACTACCGGTATGATAACAAAGAGTAGAAAAAGCCACCGGCACACTCCATTCGGAAGTGTCTTGTTGATTACATACAGCAGCAACAGAGATAGAATAATCGGTATTCTGCTGCAAGCTCAGAGTATAAGGAACTTGAGAGAAAGAGACAAAAGAGGTATCATTAGCAGTAGCGAGGCGAGCCACATAATTTGCTGCAGGGATATATTCAGGGTCCCAGTTAACAACGGCGGAATTATAAGTAACGTCAGAGATAGAAATATTCTCAAGGCGAGAACATCCTTCATTGAGTACTGCAGAGAAATCATCAATATAAACGGCTCCGGAGGAAGCACGGAGTACTACACACACGGTATCGCCGTAATCAGGAATTGTGGAAATAATAGAAGAATTGACACGTACCGGCACCCAACTATTTGTATTAGAAATGTTTACCGTACCGATAATTACCAGATAACTCAAGTCGTAAGGACTTTTTGTAATACCTACTTCGAGCATTGAGTTTGATGTGGCGTAATATTTTAGGTTTACTTGAATGGAATCGGCTTTAGCTACAAAACTGTTAGTAGCGATAAAACCATTTTTAGCGTTATCATAATTTAACAAAAGAGCCTTACCTGAGCCGGTAGAAGTCACTGTAGACTGCAATTTTGTGCCTTGGTTATAATCGGCGGGGATAGTCCAACAAGCAGGAATATCGCCCGTTTCGCTATCGAAATTATTCACCACAGGGAAAGCACCGGTATTACATAGAGTAGTAAAGCTATAATAAGGGGTATACTCGCTATAACCGTAATTATTGTTGGAGCAGTCGCTACGCACAGTAACGGCATAAGCGGTATTAGGATTTAACCCATTGATAGTAAAAGTATTGAAGGAGGTGATAACCACAGAGTCGGAACAGATTGTATTACCGGAGAGTACTTCACGAATAGTAACACGAAAAGCGGAAGGGTCGTTACCTCTGGAGTCGAGTTCCCAGCTGAAAGTAGCCGAGTTTGTAGTGACATAAGAAGCAATCAGGTTAATAGGTTTTTTACAAGTAGGAGGCTCGGCAACACGCACATTATCAAGATAATGATAAGCCTTACCGGAACCGGAATTACTAATGCTTTTAAACACCACCCTTGCGTCGGTGCTATTTACAAAAGCATTAAGAGGGAATACATACTCCGTCCAATTCGTTACATTGGTCAAGGTATCGAGGACGGTATTATTCAGATATACAATCATCTCACCACCGGTAGGATTCTTGTACATGAAAGAGAGTTCTACCGGAACGGAGATGTTAAAAGCCGGCGTTTTCAGCACGGAATATTCCCCTTCGGAAGAGTTGTAAGAGTTAAAGCGGAGGCAAACGCCGTCGTAATTATCTGCGGCATTATTGTAGTATTTCCACACCTCTCCGGCTGCACAGGTATAGTCCGAGTTATCCCAACCCGAAGGAACGGCTTCCGCTCCTGTCATGGAATTGAAATTCTCATTCAATAGTACAGTTTGAGATTGAAGAAAACCACCTCCAAAAAACAATAGAGACACCATTAGACATAGCATCAATAGAGATTGTCTTTTCATAAATTAATAAAAAATAGTTAGTAAAAAATATAATAAAAATATGTGTTAGATTATTAAGATTGATTTATTACTTAAATATTTATTGTCTTAAAATTACAGTGATATAATATTAAATTATAGACTATAGTTACAACTGCAAAGATACTACTTTTATTTTTTTCGACGACAAAAACTCTTTAAATTTAACATGTCGATTCGAAACAATCACATTTAAGTTAAAAAATCGCCTTAATCTTTACTCTTTCAGTTCTGTACTATTTAACAATATGAAAAAAACGACAAAAAATCATTTTTACGCATAAAAAAGGGAGAGACCAAAGTCCCTCCCTCGCAAAATTTTTATCTTATCATTTACTTCACTATCTTGATAGATTCGGAATTTTGTGGAGTAACTACATTGAGTATATAACTTCCGGTAGGAAGTGAAGTGATATTTATTGTGCGTAATTCAATATTCTCGACATCTGAAACGGCAGGCTTGCTAAGCAACAGTTTTCCATCTACAGTATAGAGATTCAGCATAGCATTTTGAGGACATTGCAGATAAACATTTTCGGCGTTTTGCCAAACTTTATAATTATCGGAATAAATCTCCTCGACATCGGTAGTGGCATTTACATCTGCATATACACATTCTACATATACATCACCAGGTAAAGAGGCGGTAATGGCAGTACCTTTTGTGATTACAACCGCCTCTACACTCCATTTTTCTCCTTTATCGATATAATCTGCAAAATTGACTTCATACTCGTCCCAATTTATTGATTTTAAATCGGTAACATCAACAAGGATAGAGTCCGATTTGTCGGCATTTTTCAGTAATAAAGAGAGTGTATTACCTGTAGCATCTCCCTTTATACTCATATAATACTTAATGTTAGCATCCACTTCGGCAGGTTTGAGAAGGTTATATCTCACTACAGAACCTGCATCGCCGTTGAATGTATAAGTAAAGTTATTACTTGCTCTTTTATTCATATATACCGTTGTGGATTTTTTAGCGGAAGCACTCTTCACGCCGTTGCTTGTAGTGGCATTATAAGCAAAAGCCAATACAGTAGGGTCGAAAATCGTGGATAGAGTGCGTGCCGGTATACCTTGTACCATAAATGGTATTACCTTCTTTACTCTTGTATTCAAGCCCTCTGTATCTTCCACAGTTGCCTCTATTACCAAAGAGTAGTTCTTGCCGGGTTCCATTTCATTCGTTATATCAAAAGAGTAAGAACCATAAGGAGCTACTACTTTATTCACTTTCGCGCTACGCATATTCTTCTCCACTATATTTCCTTCGGCATCGAGTACATAAATGCCTTCAAGAAGTGTGGAACTTACTAAAGGAGCATCAAAAAGCAAGAAGAATGACGGACGCAGATAAAGTGTATTTGCATCTGTCGACGGGTTGGAAGATAACAACGAAAGGATGTCATGAGATTTTGTAATGAATTGAGTTACAAAAGTTTGTTGTAACTTATTCTCAAAAGTGGTGTCCGGGTGACATGCGGTGGTATCGATAGTGATAGTATATAGAGTAGCACCTATCAAAGGGTTATCCGGCAAGAATACCATTTTTGAATTATTATTTGAAAAGTCTACTTTTCCGGCTACTGAAGGCACGATAGAAAAGGCACGGCGAGTAGCTGCAGTATCCATATCCCAATTAAAGACAAACTCGATTTTTGTAGCGCAACTGATACTGTCAATGATATTATTCTCCGGTATATGAGAGATAATTACAGGGGGAGTTTTACGTTGCATCTTTATAGATGAGTTGAGATACGACATCTCATTAGCACGAACCTCGATAGGGAAAGTGCTTGAATAATAGTCTTCTTTTTCAATCTTAACATTGTAGTTTCCGGGTTGAAGATTTTTAAAAAGGAAGAAACCATTATTCAGATTATCAGTAGTATAACTACACAATACGGTAGTATCTTGCAAAAGAGAAATCACAGCGCCATTGATAGGAAGATAAGAATCGCGAGAATTATCTATAAAATTATATGTAGGCAACTCTGCAGGGCGATCTTGGTCACGTACACTACCTGCAATATTACCGGTAGGGATGCTATCTTTAGCAAGATAATTCATAAAAGTTTTATAGAAATGCCACGCCTCCATCCAGCGATAGTCGTGATTTAACAAGCGATAGGTTTCCGGTTGATAGTCGTGCATACAACCCTCGGAAATAACACCGGGAGTGGTAAGGCCGCGGAGCACTCCATAACCGTCGCTCCATCCCATTGCGGTGCGAGCAAAAGTTTTGTCGCCAACAACACTGTAATTAGAATTTCCCCAACAAGTTATCTGATTGGAAACGAGATTCTTTGCTATCTCAGTACTGATAAGTCTACTCCTTTCGCTGCATGGTGTTGCAGTAGGATAAGTATATGTATCTCCGGGAGTAATTCCGGCATAGAGTTGCAATACATAATTGGACTTCCCTCCCGCATTGGAGTGTATAGAGAGGAAGAAAGTAGAGCCGAACTCGTTATTCATCCTCACTATTTGAGAAAGGTTAAGGTCGTCGTCTTCTCTGTTTTGAACGCGAGAAATGGCGGTAGTAAATCCGGCAGAGTCGAGCATCTGTTTGAGCATCAAGCCTTTGTCAAGATTACTCCAAGACTCCCAAAAGCCTAATGTGTCTCCGGAAGTAAACGGGTAGACTGCCATATTTCTATCATCACTTCCATATCCACCATGGCCCGGATTAATATAAATTCTAATACTATCTCTTCCCTCTGCAAACATTGTAACGCAAATTAATGCAGAGACGAGTAATGTAAAAACTTTTTTCATATTCTATTTTAACTTTATAGTTATTAATTTATTAGGCGAAAAATAGTGTACAAAAGGCTTTTCAGGATATGGATAAACGGCGATAGTCTCCTTACTGACAATCTGCTTTTGAGCGGTGCGGAAATTTACTGCCACTACATCCGACTTAGTAAAATTTTCTCCGTCATCGTAATCATCCATTCCTAAAATAATATTGTTATCGTACCATACCGGGGCATTCAATTTGCCTAATTCCGCTACCACTTTGCCCTTTATCGTGCACACGAAAGTACCCCTAAGTGGCACATTATAAAGGATATATTTGCCGTTAGGCGAAAGCGACACCCATATGTACATCGATGCTTGAGGGGGCGGGGTGGGATTTATTCGGATAGTTTTACCCCTTTTTGTTACCTCTATATATTGCTGTTTGCTGCTGATAGATACTTTTTTTACCGCGTTGTTTGCTTTAAACTCCATTGGAGTGGCGGCTTCCTTTACATCTATCACCTCCACAGCAGTAAATATCTGACCCTCTGCCGTATACGGAATTATCAGCATGCAGCAGAGGAGCAGTAGACTATTTATTATTGTTTTCCTCATGCTATCTGATTATTAATTTAGCAGAGCCCTTTGCGGTACGTACCAAGTATACCCCCCGGTTTAATGCAGAGATATTTATTTCTGTAGTTTCCCCGGCTATCGGAGCGGAATAAACTCGCCTTCCTTCCAAATCAAAAATCTCCACAATACCCTCTGTATCTGATGTATGAACATATAATACATCCTTTGCAGGGTTCGGATAAAGGAAAATATTCTCCATTTGAGAGAATGGCACTGAGGTGATTATCTCTTCTCCGTAATAGAGGTCAAGACTCTTCATCTCAATGTAATGATTACCGGCAGCGGTACTATCGGTATTAATATAGAAATTGATATTCTGCAGTATTAGCGGATAATAAATCAAATCGCTCGCATCAGGCACGATATCCTCAGGCAAAATAGTGAGTGATATAGGCTTGTTAATATCAGCAACTTCGGCGAAATTCACCATACGATTTTGAGAATATGTAGGCACTTTAAAGCCGAAATAGATATTGGTGAACGACATTGAAGTTTGGAAGTTGAATTTCATACTATCCGGCAGAGAGAAAAGTCGGAGTTCACCAATAATTTTGATATACGGTGCTCGAGCAATGGAATAATTGAGTTCCAAGCGATTAGGTTTTTCCGTATTCCAATTGGTATTCCATGCTGCGGAAGAGGTTTTCAACGTCCACTTTTGAGATGCATCGGTAAAGTCGGTTGCCACCATCTTATGTTCGTTGATTTCAGAAATCACCAACAGAGAATCTCTATTACCATTTTCGTCGAAATAGAGCATCGTTCTGCCATTTGCTTTTCCGTTAAGGCGTCCGTATTGATCCACCTCTGCAATATTATTATCCTCAATGATAAATGACATTGAAGCCGGATTGACGAAATACTCTTTATCATTAGTTACCGTAGATACTTCCACAGAATAATTCACATCTTGATCAACGATTACGGAGTCGAGACGGAAAGAGATATCAGACGAGAGTATTCTTATAGGCATTGAGCATGACACTCCGTTGTAAGTAGCTGTTAAAGTGGCGTTTACAGCATTGGCACCGGCAGTAAAAACGGAGCCTGAGCAACTACCTGCCGCCGCATCATCTACCGAGAGAGTGAAGCCTTTGACATCATTACAGATAAGAGTTCCGTATTGATTATAGCCCATTATTACAGGTGTATATTGTGTAAAATTAGGCACTTCTATTTTATAGTCGTAGAAACGAATTTGGGCAATAACGCTATCAGTAGGGGCACTGTTTACAACCATCCAACCATTACCAACCGAGCGCTCGGTGCCATCGGCAGGGTTATTGACGATATTATGATGCACTACCATTTCGGAAGAACCGCCGCCATCAAGACCGGCTACAAAGGCAGCCCCCATGGATACTAAGATGCCACTCATATCGGTGCAAGTAATGCCTACCGAACCGCCCACATACTTACCATCGGCAACGAAGAGATAGAGCCAACGGCCATCGGCTGAATAGGCTATTGCAGTACGCGGATAGACGACGGAATTATAACTGTCGGTAGTATTTCTAGAGGTAAGCACCCCATCTTTTACAAGAACTGCATTGCCACCCACGAGCTGATCGATACCCGGGTATTGACCGTCTGCAGTGCGCATCTCCATATGTACCGTAAGTTCATCACCAACAGCTAATGAGCTAAGAAACGTTGCCGCATCGCGTACACCGGAGAGCACCGACTCATCATTGGCAATAGGCTCGCCACCATCGATATTATGCACAATACGGCGCACCACTACACGGGTATCTTTATTCACACCCCATCTATCACCGCTTACAGGCACTACCACCACTTCGGTACGCGGCACGGTATCAAAACCTGGGTCGTTCTCATATCGGCGAGTGAAAGCACCTGCATATTTATTATAAAAAGTAAGATTATAAGAAGCTGAAGGCACATTAGTGCGCTTAAAAGTGTAAGAAGTGCCATTATCCAAAGTAACGGTACCTGTAAAATACATATAGTTGATTAACGGCACTTTATTGGTATCTATAGAGGCAAGACCCCACCAACCGCTGCCATCAGGAGCCACCTGCATCTCTCCATTCTGAATACTACCACCGCGCGGCAATCCCAGAGGTCGTTCGGTTCCTGACGAGATAAGGAAGAAGTCGGAATTGATTCCACAATAAGCATCATGCCCCTCGGAGGTATATCTATTGCATGCTGAGGTCACTAACTCCGTTCCCTCTACACAATCCTTTCCGAGAAAAGTCTCGATATTGTTATATGGATTATGCAAATCAATGGTAAGAGTATGAAAATGCTCAGGACCATCGGTTAAAAAACCATGACAATAGGTAGTGCCGGGACCAACTACCTTGTATTCGATAGTGTCGATATTACGGCTCACCCCGTTGATGATATAATTTCCGGCAAAAACAAAGGTAACCGTCAAAGATAATATCGCAGAAAGAAATACCTTTTTCATAATTATTTAATTAAAAATTTACTACTTTTTCCATTTACATTAAGGATGTATAGCCCTTTAGATAATCCACTGACATTTATTGAATTACCATTAAGCACACCTCTACTTATCACCCTTCCTTCCATATCTATCAAAGAATAATCTTTCCCGCTTAACTCTTGCGGTACAAAGATGAAATCGGAAGTAGGATTAGGATAAATATCGAGGTAAGTATCGCTTGTAAAATCTGTAGCTGTAACCACCACTTTTCCATAATATAGATAAAGCCCTTGGAGAGCAATGGAATAATCATTTCCTACCGTCATATTAGTAGAATTGAGATTGAAACGAATGGTTTCCAAGAACATAGGGTAGATAGAGAAACTGCCGTAATTGCTTACCACCTCGGCAACTCTCAGCATCATCTCAATATTTCCGTTAGCAGCAGGATTTTCAAAAGGAATAACAATAGCTTGACCTACATCATTAGGGCGCAAAGAAAGGCTCAAGTTAGAAAGAGCAGCACCATTCAGATTAAGGCGTAAGCCGATGCTGTCAGGCAAACCGTAAATTCGGAATTCAGAGGTCATCTTAATAAACGGAGCACGAGCAGTAGCATATTTAAAGTCGAGACTTGCAGACTCGGTTGCAGTAGCGGGTACCAAAGTGGTTTTCCAAGCAGATGATGAAGAGACTGCCCATTCGGCGGAACTTGTTGCATTCCAATCTTCCACCTTCATCACATTGCCTGTAGGGTTTTCTACGATAACCTTCAGTGAATCGGAGAAATCACCTAACGAACCGTAAACAACTGTTTCTCCGTTTGTTAATGCATATATAACGCCATCACGAACCTCACAAACAGCAGGATTTTCCACTTGCCAAGAAAGGGCCTTACCCATCACTTTCTCGGTATTAAGACCTATAATGGCATTAACATCCACCTCGTAAGGGTGATATGAGTCGACAATAACGGAGTCGAGCTGTATATTCACATCAGCATTATCTACTTTTATTACATAAACCGAGCATTGTACTCCATTATAATCTATAGTAATAAGTCCGCTTTTCGTGCCTGACGCAATGAATTTATTATTCTCCACATGGCCCACTTGAGCATCGTTGCAAATAATGGTAAAGCCCTCAACATTAGTGTTAATAAGAGCACCATACTTGTTATATCCCAGCACTTTAGGGGTATATATTCCATAATTTGGAAGGTATACATTAGGGTAATAAACGTCGATAGCTGCAATGGTATCATTATCCGGAGCGTTATTAACGGCAAAAATTGCATTCGACACTGCGCGTTCCGGTCCGTCACTGGTACGATTCATAGCACCGAAAGGGGCGACAAAATGTGTAGAAGAGCCGCCACCGTCGAGATTTATCGCGGAATAAGCACCTGCCGATTGCATTATCTCGGCAAGAGTATATGTAGTACATCCCATAGAAACACCCCTACCATCTACAACACACATGATAACGGTATCACCACTTTGTGAAAAACCAAAACCCGTACGTGGGTGATTCTCGTTCCATATATTGTTGATATTAGTCTCCACCACACCATTATTGAGCATAAAAGGACGTGTGTCACCGCCGAGAGCGTTAGAGACATTCACTACATTACCATCTAAAATAGTATTCATAGCAATGCTGATAGAATCGCCGACAGCGAGAGAAGCAACAAAATCACAGGCAGAGCCATGAGCCGAGAGCACTGCACCATTTTGCGGAATGGCAGTACTGCCGGTAGAGAGATTAACAGCGGTAACCACACATTGCATAGTGCCGGTGGTTTTCCAACTCTCTCCATCACAGAGCATTATCGTAGCCTCATGCCCGTAAACATTGGTTTTGGTAGTCTTGCCTTGATATCTGTTATACAGCACAAGTTCATCTGCCAATCTTTTATAATTCACATGGTTAATAGCGTGGGAAACATCACCTTTAGTAACAGTACCCGAAAAAGTCAATCTATCGGCGAGCATCGGCATAAAATTAGCGTCAAAGGCCATTACATTACGACTGTTATTCGGGGAATAAGCATATTCTCCATTACAAACGGTAACTGAAGTAGGGAGACCTACATCACCGGTAGTGGCATAAAAATCGCCGTTAGTGCCGGTAAACAATTTATGACCCGAATAAGAGTGACGAGCCGACTGTGAAGAGACAACCTCTCCAAGCAAAATCGAATCTCTACCTACCGTCGCTTCGAAAGAGATATAAGGATTTGTGCGGCATACCTTACTGAAATACACATGCAGAAGTCCGCCTGTAGTTCGCGTCAACTGCAATGCGGTATAACTGCTACCCGGCCCTATTGGGTAATGTGCCAATGTATCAATTCGATATACACCATTATTAAGTGTAATTGTATCTTGTGCATATATAAACACACTCAACAACAGACAAATAAAAGCTAAAACAATCTTTTTCATACTACAAGAAATTAATTTTAAACATCACGCAAAGGTACACATTTTTTTCTTACAAAAAAAAGAGTTTTCTATTATACACATTAATAAATAAAAATATTTTCATACCTTTGCAAAAAAATAATAACGTACGATAATACGTTTTATCTATATGATATTAAAATCATAAAACAATAATACATACAAAGATAAAACACAACACAGAAAAATATGAAACAATTAGTATTGCTTACATTGGTATTATTAAGTATTGGAATTAGTGCACAGAAAGTTGTAAATCCACTAAACAGTCCTTATTACATAAAAGGAACTACTGAGATTAACCCATCGACAGGAGAGGTTACTCTACACAATATAGAGACGAAAGGTTTCAGTTTTCGAAATTCAAAAGATGTCATCAAGAGTACGGAAAAAAATGAGAAAGCCGTATTCGTTTTCGACCAAATAACAGCGGAGCCGGAGATTAGCCTTATAGATAAGCGCTTGCAACTGTGGCGACAAGATAGGTACGGCAACTGGATGACGGACGAGGAGAGCGGTAACGGTATCACCGAGCAACGCCTTAACAAAAACATCACTATCATGCTCGTACTCGACTGCTCCAACTCTCTCGGCGATGATTTTGTTCGCGTAAAAGCCGGAGCTAAATCGTTTATCGAAAAGCTCATCTACGCTTCCAACTCCGGTTTCGTTCATATCGGCGTTATCGGCTTTTCTTCTATAGAAAAAACTCAAGTATGTGATATCCGCCCTCTTACATCAAAAAGCATGACGGAGATAGTTACCTTTATCAACAATCTTCAGCCGGACAATGCCACGGCACTCTACTATGCTATGGATAAAGCCACTACCATGCTCGACAATTATGTGCAGAAAAACTTTAAGAACATACCGAACGAAAACTATGAAGGCTCTTGTCTGCTCGCATTTACCGATGGTATCGACAACGCTACAAGATATCCGGAGCGCAAAATATTCACCTATAATCAAGCTTATAACGACATCAAAAACACCCTCAACACCAAAAAAATCAAAGATCAACATATAGAGACCTACGTTATCGGTGCGCGTGGAATAGATATAAAAAGCGAAGCACAAGTAGCTGATTTCAAGAGCAATTTGGAAGGACTTATTCCGGAGGAGAATAACGGACAATTCAAATACCTTGAAAATATGATAGAGCTCGAGGCTACATTTCAAGAGATAGCCAACGGCCTTACACAGCGCTGGCAGAATTTATCATGTACGGCGCCGCTGACACACGAGGGCGGTGTATGCTGGACTTTAGGAGAAATACCGGAAACAGCTACGATAAAACAAGATGAAGGTGAAGCAAAAACAGTAGCTCTCCGCCACTATTTCGCCCCGATAGTGGGTATCGGTGGTGGCGTGATTCAAGATAAATATGCACCTGCAGACGGCAAAAAATATTACGGTTTCTTCAACCTTGAAATCGGCATCGACTATGCATACCCTATCAGTAAAGACTTCAGCGTGGGTGGCTATTTCATATTCTACAACGGCTTTCACGGCATCAAAACCACCCCTAATTGCTATAATCCGGGATTGAAAATCGGTCCGCTCATCACTATGGGCAACTATAGTGGCGGTGGCAGTGCTTTCGTTCTCGGTTTGGGCTATGAAGTAGGAGCTACCAAAGGTTTTGAAACCAAACAGCACCGCTTCGACATCCGCCTCGGAGCTACTTTCTTGGCCGGTCATTTCTTAGGCCTTGACATCTCTACCGGCTACGGCACTCAATGCACTCTGACTTACGGATATAACTTCAATCTTTTGAAATAAACCTCAAAATAATACAGTTTTAAAATAAGTACATTACCGTTTTGAAATAAGGAGCAATGCTCCTCCTCTCTCAAAAAAAAGATGTTGCTCCACAATTAAGGAACAACATCTTTTTTATATAGCTTAATTACTTTTCTTGCCTACGCAATGTTAGGAAAGTTTTTTCGCCATCTTCTTCCACCACTAACTGTAAATTATCATACGAATCATCTATTTTACGTAATAATGATTTTTGTTTAATGATGATTATTATATTGAAAATCTAATCAAATATAACTTTACCTTTTGTATAACCGTAATTTGACTCGATTATTAAAACCACTTCTTCATCACTTTTACCACATATTTTCCTGTATCAACTGTAGTCGGAGTCAGGAAAGTGTTCCATGATTAAGTTAGATTTAAAGACGGATTAGTTAATTATATGTTCTGAAATTTTCGACTTGGTCGAGAACTTTATCAAAGATTTCTTGGCTCCATTGTGGCGGATATTGATTGTGGTATAACAACATCATCAAGTTACTTGCCAAAGTTTTCTTTAGATTATTGTTGTTAAGCCAATCAGCATGAATGGCTGTATCGTCTATAAGTTGTTTAATCTTTTTAGACAACTCGATGCAGCGTTCATCTGCATATTCAAAGTTATTCTTGTCGCGAATATCTACCAGAATATCATAGAAAGCTTTTTCCTCGAATGAAATTCCAAGTTCTTTGAATTTTGCTTTATCAACATTGAGTTGGGCGAATAAATCGACCAATTGTTGCGAAAGATTATCAACCTTGGCAGTCACTTCGTCTTGAATGGCTTGTATTGTTGCTGATGCAGTTTCGTTCGTGAATGTAAAATTGTCGCGGGTGTTATATTCGTCGATTGTTTTTTGAAGTAGTTCTTCAAACCGCTTCGCAGCCACTTTATTCACTTTCTTATAGTCGGAAATCACTTTTTTCAGCATTTTAACGAGCATTTGAAACTTGGTATTCGGCATCTTAACGTCTTCAAGTTTCTTCATGAAGTCGTCGTCAAAGATGTCTTCCTCACGGTCTTCTTCACTGAATAGGCTTTCGACGCCTTGCACCTTTATGGCTTCTTCTACCATAGCCGATACAGCTCGGTTCATACTTTCCGTGTCGTGTTGGCTACCTATCATCTTGCTAACATAGGAAGAAACGCCCATAAAGAATTGTGCCCATGAGGTGTCACCCTCGCTTAAAACTCCTGCAGGATGACAGATATTGAACGCTTGTTTCATACGCTTAACGTGCTTAACAAAGCGTGTTTTGAATGTCGGCTTTTCGGGAAGTATTTGTGTTAGCACAAATTCTGCCGCTTCTTGCAGTATGAAAAGACGACGCAAAGGGGTGGCGGTAAAGAACTCTGCCACATTGAAATTGTGCATCAGGTCTTTTATTATTTGTAACTCGTTTAGAAATACTTTTAATGCAATATTGAGTTCATCTTCGCTAATACCCAATTCATCTCCTCCATACATTTTCAATGCTTGCTGCATATTTTCGTGTATGCCGATATAATCCACTATTAAGCCATACTCTTTACCGGGATATTTACGATTTACGCGCGAGATGGTCTGAATCAGAGTATGTTTTTGCAACGGTTTGTCGTTGTAAAGTACTGCGAGGCAAGGCACGTCGAAACCGGTAATCCACATATCCACCACTATCGCGATGCGGAAATTAGAATTTTCGTCTTTGAATTGTGTGTCAAGCATTTGGCGATATGGTTTATCGCCAAGCAAGTCGTACATTTCTTGCGGTTTGTCGTCCTTGTTGCGAGTGGCTACAATGTTCACCAGTGGCAAATCCATTAACGACTCGAGTTCTTGTTTGCTGAGTTTTGATTCATCGGCGGCGCGGCGTGGCACAAACCAGTCGGGGCGCTCTTTCCGCAATGCACAATATAGTTTGTAGGCTATTGGGCGGTTACTGCATACTATCATTGCTTTCTGCACTACATCCGGCTTGTCGGCGCACATTGTTTCGTAGTGATTGGCTATATCTGCCGCCACACGAGCCAGGCGGTCTTCATTTCCAAGAATGCCCTCCATGCTGCTCATCGCCTTTTTGCTTGCCGCTACATCTTCCGGCGTTGCTCCTTCATCGGAGCAGAGTTTATAATAGGCTTCAATGGCATCGGCTTGTTCTTTGTTGAGCGATACTCGGGCGAGGCGTGGGATATACTTAATATCCACTGTTATTCCGTCTCGTACTGCCTCGCGCATTGTGTATTTATCCACCACTGCACCGAACACATGAATACAGTCGTCGGTCGGTGTGCCTGTAAAGCCGACGTATGTGGCATTTGGAAGTGCATCGCGCAGATATGCCGCAAAGCCCCGTGTAATGAAAGCACCGAGTTTGTCTGTTTCCTTATCTTGGCGCTCAAGTACTCCCGCATTTTTCAGTTCTCCACGCTTCTCCGTGTCGTCAACGATGCGGAGTTTAGAGCCGAGATTGTTTTGCGTGCGGTGTGCTTCATCGCTGAAGCAGATAATGTTTGTGCGGTCGGAGAGCAAGCCTGTTGCCTCGCAAAATTTCTGTATCGTGCAGATGAATATGCCGCCGGAGCCGCGGTTGCCAAGTTCTTTCGCAAGGTCGTCGCGTGAATCTATTACCCGCACTTCACCATTGCTAAGGAAATCGGAAGAATTGATAAACAATTTTCCGGCTTGCGATTGCAAGTCTTCGCGATCGACGAGTATCACGATAGTGGGCGAACCGAGTTGTTTCTTGCCTCGCAACACCAGCTGACGGGCAAGGAATACCATGGTGTAGGTCTTCCCGCAACCTGTTGCGCCGAAGTATGTTCCTCCTTTACCGTCACCTCCGTTGCCGCGTTGGTGTTGCAGTATGTGGTAAAAGAGTGCTTGCGTGGCGAAAAACTGCGGATATCGGCACACGATTTCTTCTTCTTTTCCACGCTTTAGGTCGGGGAAATACACGAAGTCGCGCAGCAGTTGCAGATAGCGGTCGGGTGTGAACGCTCCGCCTATGAGGGTTTGAAGTTCAGGAAGTCCGGTTTTTGCCGTGTTGTCGCTATTGTTGATTTTCTTCCATGCGTAATAATGCTCGTATGGCGTATAAGTGGTGCCAAGCCTGGTGTTTGACATATCGCTGATTACCGACAATGCCGTGTAGCGAATCAGGTGTGGTATGTCGCGGCGATAGCGAATATGAATTTGGTCGTGAGCGTTGGCGATGTTGGCATTTGGGTCGGTGGGATTCTTCAGTTCTATGATGCAAGTTGGAATGCCATTCACGAGCAGCAGCACATCGGGGATTCTTACTTTGTCGTTGCCTCCGTAGCTCACTTCAAACTGGTTGGTTACACGGAAAATATTCTTTTCAGGGTGCTCGAAGTCAATGTATTGCACCAAGATTTGTTCGTCTGTTTCAAGGCGATTGAAAGCAAAGCCATCGCGATAGAGCAAAAACGATGCACGGAGTGTGTGGTAAAGTGTATCTTCACCTATATTGCGAAGATTTCCCACTATGGCATCGTACTCCGATTGTGACAGCATCGAATATTGCACAGCGAGAAAGTCGCGGAGGTCTTTCTCGTAGAGTGTTTCCGTTGTCAGGCGGTTGAGTTGGCTTCCGTGAGTGTATTGCCAACCTGCTTGAGTGAGAAGTTCGCAGAATCCTTTCTCGTATTCCGATTCATATAACTTTCCATGTTTCATACTTCTACCGGTGTATTTGCGGCACGCTGCACCATGGCAGGAGCCAAGATTTTTAACTGTTCTCTCGCCTCTTTTGCTATCGCTCTCGCCTCCTCCGCACAATTATACAATGCAACTATCGAGCGTTGTACTTCAATTGGTGGAAGCGGAATTCTAACATTGCACAAATCTGCAAAACTAAATCTGTCTCTTACTGAACTACAACAAGTAAATTTTATATAACGTGCAAAATCATCTCTAATTAGAAACAAAAATAAAAAATGAGGTAGTAGATATTGCTTAAATTCATTTTTAATGTCAAATACTACATAGAAATTTGATACAATGCAAGGTTTATCCTCCTTTAGCATTGCCACAGCAAATTTTTCTGTAGTTTTCGTTAGTTTTATATTGGCATTAAAGACTATTTGCCCAGGATTTACAATTTTATATGAATTCAAAGATTCACCTAATCGTTTGCATAGCTGAATTTCTTTGAGTGTATTCACTCCCCTTGCAGATTCTATACCGTAATAATTTGAAGAATTATTTTGAGTTTGTTCTATTAAAAAATCTTCAAGAGCCACTTTTTTATATCGAGTTGATATTTTTGCAAGAAAAGCATTGCATGCCTCTTGGAGTGGGGCGGCGAGGGCTTCGTTTTGCTCTGCGAGTTGTTGCAACGAGCGGTAAGCGGCTACATACTCTCGCTGCACCTCAATCGCCGGCAAAGGAATCTCAATTTGAAAAAAACGATATAACTCTAAATTTGCTCTTACACTTGCATCGCTATAAAAAGCTCCTAAACGGTCTCTTTCTGATGAAAGGAAGTATATAAATAAGTATTCTGGAATAATGATGCTTTCATCTTTTACCCTTAAAAGGGTATAAGCTGGAGATAACAGGACAGGATTGTCATCAGTATACAATGCGAATCTAATGCACATATCTCGACCAGTTTGCATTCCACTAAATACAAAAATATTTTTTCTGATAATTTTGTACTTAGTAGGATTCAATCCTTCTGTATTTGCTATTGTAGGCATAAACTGTTTATCCTTATTTACACCAAAGAACTGCAGTTTTAACCCATTAGAGTTATACTCGTCAGCAACCTCTAAAAGCTCCCCCAACTTTACCATCGGTGCTCCTTGAAATATTTTTGTCACATCGTATGCCATTTTTATTCGAGATTAATTCTATTTGTTGCAAATGCTGTTATATTGTAAATCATTGTCGCAATAAACATAGACTGAACTGACCAAAGAATTTTCTCAATTCGTTATCTAAATCTTTCATCATCGTTTATCAAACAAAGATAAGTAAATATCAAATACGAACATACGATTTCGACTTTGACCTGTCATTTCATTCAAAATTTTATCCGAACACATCTGTTTTACAAGGTCGTTTGCAGATTTGTAACTGAGCTTGCATATATGCACAACATCTTCAACTTTTACAAAAGGATTTTTAAAAAGGGCATGAAGCAAAATAATTCCGGTAGTTGCACGTCGCCCATAATTTTTACGAATAAGATTTTCCAAATTCTCTTTTAGTTGAATAATCTCTGAAAGTGAATTGACAGCCAACGATGCTGTTTGTTCTACACCAACCAAAAAGTATTTTATCCATTGTAACATATCGTTCTTGGTGCGGATTCCACTCAAGTTATCATAATAGAGATCTTTTGGATTCTCAAAATAGTTTGATAGGTATAACAATGGTTTACTCAGCAACCCTTCTTTTACAAGAAACAATGTTATTAATAAACGTCCAATCCTACCATTGCCATCAAGAAATGGGTGTATTGTTTCAAATTGATAATGTGCAATGGCTATTTTCATAAGTGCAGGCATTTTGATTTGATCGTTATTGAGAAACTTCTCCAAATCACTCATTAAATCAGGTACAAGCAGGTGTGTTGGAGGTATAAAGCGTGCATCTGCAATTGAATTGCCACCAATCCAATTCTGGCTTGTGCGAAACTCTCCAGGCAACTTATGTTCACCACGTACACTATCTAAAAGTATTTTGTGAGTATTCTTTATCAATCGAGAGGATATCGGTAGGTGTTCCAAATCTGCAATAGCAGAATTGATAGCTTTTATATAATTATTCACTTCTTGCCAATCATCTCTTCGTTCAGGTCTCACTTCTACTTCAGGAAGAAGGGCTTCGTCCATTCTGGTCTGAGTACCTTCTATACGGCTGGATATAACAGCTTCTTTTGCCACATGAAGTTGAAGAAATAAGTCAATGTTTGGTACAAGACGAGAAAACGAATTCAGCTCACCCAATTTCATAGCCGCCTTTTCAAGCAAGTGATTTAAAGAAGGATCTGTCCAAGTCCAACAATCGTTTACACTATTAGGAACAAAGTATTTATAATTATATCCATACTCATAATGTCCAGATTCAAAATTTTCTACTGTTATCATATTTTATATTGCAAAAGTAAAATATAAATAATCTTATTTTAGTTTTAAGCCTAAAAGTAAAATAACTAAATTCTTATTTTACTTTCGTTTCAAGTTTAAATCCAAGTGTGGCGAATGCTTTACGCAATGCGGCATCGTTTGCTTCTTGACGAGCGAGTAGTGATGCCACTGTTTTGGAGGCTTCACTCATCACGTTTTCGTAATCTATATTGGTGTCGCGGTCAACAAATTCGATATAACGACTTGGCACAAGGCTCCAGCCATTTTCCTTAATCTCTTCTATGCCTACTGAGCGGTAAAGTTCCGGTTCGGCAAAGTTTGTTCCATCGGTGCCGGCGGCTTGCCAGCGGTGGTAAATATCTACTACCTTTTCTATCTGTGCCGGCACGAATTGAACATATTTCTTCTCGTAAATATTTTCATTCCAAGTGCGCAGGTCCATAAACAATATTTCTCCCTCGCGACTCCGTTGCTGCCGACCATGCCAAAATCCGCTTTTCTTATTTTGGTTAAGAATCCACAGCGTAACGGAAATGTCGGTGGAGTAAAACATATTTCGCGGCAACACGATGATGGCTTCCACTTTGTCGTTTTCTATCAGTCTTTGGCGAATGTTCACAGAGTCGTCGTCGGAAAGCGCACCGTTTGCGAGCAAGAATCCGGCGATACCATGAGTCACTTCGAGTTTAGATAGCATGTGGAGAATCCAAGCATAGTTGGCATTGCTCACCGGCGGAAGGCCGTAACCGTCCCACCGAGGGTCAGAGGTTAATTCATCCTCCGCACGCCACTTCTTAAGGTTAAAAGGTGGATTTGCCATAATGTAATCCATCTTCTTGTCGGCATGGTGCGGGTTTTGGAAAGTAGAAGCCGGTCGGTCGCCGAGGTTGTGGCTGATACCACGCACGGCGAGGTTCATTTTTGCGAGGCGGTAAGTGTCGGGGTCACGCTCCTGTCCATATACGTTCACTGCATTGGTGTTGCCTCCATGTGCCTCCACAAATTTAACGGATTGAACAAACATACCGCCCGAGCCGCAGCAAGGGTCGTAAATAGTTCCGTCGAAAGGCTCAATAAGCGATGCAATAAGCTCAACGATGCTGTGCGGTGTGTAAAATTCGCCTTCTTCTTTCTCTGCATTGAGCGCAAATGCTTGTAAAAAGTATTCATAAACACGTCCGATAAGGTCTTTTTCGTGAAAACGCTCTTGCGAAATTTTGTTTACCTCATCAATCACAGACTTTAACACTTTTGGTTCAAGTTGTGCCTTGGTGAAAATCTTTTGAGGCAGTGCTCCACGCAATGTCTTTTCATCTCGTTCAAGAGCACTAATGATGTTGTCGAGATTTAAAGCAAGGTCAACTGAAGCCGGCATATTTTTTATTGTTTCCCAACGAACCTCCTCTGTAAGATAAAAACAATCATCATAAAAAGAAGATTGATTTAAGAAAAAACCATACTCCGTGCTATCTTCAGCCACACCATCAATGGTTTTAAGTCTTTGTGCAACTTCTAATCGTTTAAGTGTGAATTTCTCGCCAATGAAACGTAAGAACACGAGTGTTAATAATAAATCGCGCTTATCAGCCATTGATGCCTTACCACGAAGTAGATCTCGACAATTAAAGAGTATGTCTTCCAGTTTTATCTCTTTTTCAACTTTTTTGTTTTTTACCACATATTGTTTTGCCATATATAGAAAGATTGAATACGCTAATTAAGGCGTTGTTTATGAATTAACTTGCAAATATACAAAATGTTTTTTAACTAAGATTACGAAAATTATATGTTTAAAGACATATACAGTATATAATTATAGAATTTCCCTTATATTATCCATTATAAATGGTATACAAAATATTACCTATTCCGTAGTCTTAGTATCAAAAAAATTGTATAACTTTGCAAATAAAATATTATACAAATCATTTTGTAATCTGTAACTAAATAAAACATAATTTATTATGCTCAGAAAAATACGAATAGCCCTTGCGATATTCTTTTGGCTTTCGGTTACGGCTCTGTTTTTGGACTTTACGGGCACTATCCATGCCTGGCTGGGGTGGACGGCTAAAATTCAATTTCTCCCTGCCCTCCTCGCGCTTAATGTAGGCGCTTTGATTTTCCTTATTTTGCTGACTTTAGTTTTCGGTAGAATTTATTGCTCCGTAATATGCCCGCTCGGCATTACTCAAGATGTAATTTCTTGGCTTAGCGGATTACGCAAAAAAAAGAAATATCGTTTCTTTTTCTCACCTGAAAAGAAAATCTTACGTTACTCTTTTTTAGCCATTACAGGCATCGGTATATTGGTTGCCATAATAGCCCACACAGGCATAATAATATCTCTTCTCGACCCTTATGCCATTTATGGTCGCATGGCTACAACAGTGCTCAACCCGCTGTACAAATTGGGTAACAATCTGCTCGCTTATTTTGCCGAACGCGCAGATAGCTATGCCTTCTACTCTACCGACGTTTGGATAAAAAGCATCTCAAGCCTGGTTATCTCCATCGTAATGATGATAATTATCGTCGTTCTTGCATGGCGTAACGGCCGTACTTACTGCAATACGGTTTGCCCCGTTGGTACGATATTAGGTTTTATTTCAAAATATTCTCTTTTTAAAATTAATATCGACAAAAGCAAATGTAACGCTTGCGGCTTATGCTCCCGTAAGTGTAAATCATCGTGTATCAATGGTAAAGAACACAAGGTGGATTACTCCCGCTGCGTGGCTTGTATGGATTGTATCAACACTTGCAAGCACGGGGCTATCGGTTACCAATTCGCCTACGGCAAGAAATGCGGCAATACTACCAACAATAGTGCATTAAAATCATGTAAAAAAGCCGACGAATCGGGCGCAAATGTATCTACCCCACAAAATGCATCGGAAGAGAATAGTGCAAATATGAGTCGCCGCGAGATGCTCACCGCTACGGGACTGCTCATAGCTTCTACCGCCTTGAATGCCAAAGGTAAACGAGTAGATGGAGGCTTGGCTACCATAGTACAAAAGCAGGCTCCGGCTCGCGAACGACGCATCCTGCCACCGGGTGCAAAGAGCGAACGGCATCTGGCTTCTCACTGCACCGCTTGCCAACTGTGCATTGCCGCTTGCCCTAATAATGTGCTGAGGCCTTCTTCTGACATCAAATCTTTGATGCATCCCGAAGCCTCTTACGAACGCGGTTACTGCCGCCCGGAATGCAACAGATGCTCGCAAGTTTGCCCTGCCGGCGCTATACATAAACTCTCCTTACCGGAAAAGGTATCTTTGCAAATAGGCCATGCCGTGTGGATTGAGAGCAACTGCGTGCCTCTAACCGATGGTGTGGAATGTGGCAACTGCGCTCGCCACTGCCCTACCGGCGCTATTACTATGGTTAATTACATCCCGGGAGATGATACCTCACCAAAAATCCCTTCCGTCAACACCGAAATATGCATCGGTTGCGGCGCGTGTGAAAACCTTTGCCCGGCTCGCCCTTTCAGCGCTATTTATGTGGAAGGTAATGACGTACAAAGGTTTGTGTAAATAATCAGAAATAAACAAAAGGTAATTAAGCACAACAATTTAAAATCGTAACGAAAAAATATGAATGATATAATAAAGAAATCGGAAAATATCAACCGTAGGGAATTTATCAAGCGTATGGGAGTGGGAGTGGCTGCAGTCACCGCCACTACTCTGCCGGGATGTACGGAGAAAAGTGGTCCATCCGGATACAATACCAAACAAGGAGAGGTGCCTACCGATAAGATGACGTACCGCACAAATCCGAAAACGGGTGAAAAGGTGTCGCTCTTGGGCTATGGCTGTATGCGCTGGCCTACAATACCTACCGCCGACGGCTCCGAAGAGGTTATCGATCAAGAAGAGGTTAACAGACTGGTAGACTATGCTTTAGGGCACGGAGTAAACTATTTCGATACAGCACCGCCTTACCTTAAAGGTCAATCAGAACATGCCACGGGAATAGCCCTCAGTCGCCATCCTCGCAATTCCTATTTCATCGCAACTAAAATGTCGAACCAAGCTTTTGCCGGTCAAGGCTTATCTCCTCAAGAGATGTACAAAAAATCGGTAGAGATGTACCGCAACTCCCTGAAAGAGTTACAAACCGATTATATCGACTATTACTTGTTGCACGTTGTGGGCCTTGGAGGCGGTATAAGTGCCCTTGACGAGAGATTCTTCAACAGCGGCGTTCTCGATTTCCTTTTTAAGGAGCGTGAAGCCGGCAGAATAAGAAATCTCGGCTTCTCTTATCATGGCGATATTAAGGCCTTTGATTATATGCTCTCACGCCACGATGAATTCAAGTGGGATTTCGTACAAATTCAGCTGAATTATGTAGACTACCGCCATGCCACGGAAGGAAATTATAATGCCGATTACCTCTATGATGAATTGGCAAAACGCAATATCCCCGTAGTGGTTATGGAGCCGCTATTAGGTGGCCGTCTTGCATCGTTAACAAAATTCTTAAATAGCAGATTACAAGAGCGTGCACCTCGAAAAAGTATCGCCTCTTGGGCTTTCCGTTTTGCGGGATCTTTCCCAAAAGTGCTTACCGTGCTCAGCGGAATGACCTATATGGAGCATCTGCAAGATAACATCCGCACCTACTCACCACTAGTGGAATGTAGTGCAGAAGAGCTTGATTTACTTGAAAATACAGCACAAATTATGCTCAACTACCCTTCCGTGCCGTGCACCCGTTGCCAATACTGCATGCCTTGCCCTTATGGTATTGACATCCCTACTATCTTTGCTCACTACAATAAATGTATCAACGAGGGGAACACCCCGGCGTCGACACAAGACCCCGACTATCGCCGGGCTCGCCGCGCATTTTTAATTGGGTACGACCGCGCCGTGCCGGGCTTGAGACAAGCAAACCACTGCATCGGTTGCTACCAATGCGCTCCGCACTGCCCTCAATCTATAAACATCCCGCAAGAACTGCACCGAATCGACGATTTCGTGGAAAAACTGAAACAGAACAAGTTATAAATGGAGAAATAAATAGAAGAATAAATGGGATTGTAATTGGAATTGTAATTATAAACGGAACCCCCCCTAAATATAGAAATGACTGATGCTTCGTTATAAGTATCAGTCATTTCTATTCGTATAATTACAAAAATTTAAAGGAAAGAGTATTTTGCTCTTCTTGCACTTCGTTTGTGAAATTACAATTTATCTTATCCTTTTCATACATAGATTGTTTTATCATGTTCGCTGTAAAGTTGCAATAGACTAAGTAATCTCCAAATTAAATGGTTACTTTTTAGGCATCTCCTGTATTACCTTGCCATCAAGCAACTTACCATTAGCATGTTTGTTGCGTTTGATACCATCGCTTCCCCATGTTCCCCATTGTTTAAAGAAAAATGCGGAATTTTGGTCTTCACATTGTTTTTTTATTTCTATAACCCATTCCTCACGCATCGGACGAGCCATAGGACCACTTTCTCCTCCAACTATCACCCACTCTATGCCATCAAGGTTCAGTTTGCCGAGTGACTCCAATAACGGTTCGCATGAAAGAAAATGAACCATTGCCGGAATTTTACTCAGACAATCAATTCGTGACTTTGAACTTACAGACTCAACAGTCACACCAATCCATACATTGTCAGGGACTTGTCGTAAAGAAAAGTATTCTGCCATTCGTTCTGCTCGTTTTGTCAAAATCTGATAGCGATGCTGTGGTGTATGACGAATCGTGTGCATTATCTTGTCAACAAACTCAAACGGCACATCGTTATGAAAGATATCACTCATCGAGCAAACAAAGATATTGTGAGCCTTCTTCCACGCAAGAGGCTCATCTAAGCAATCATCATGTAATGCCAACTTGAACTCATTTGCATATTTCTCTACACCCATAGCATGCAATCTACGTGACAACACTTCAGCATAACAATGAGCACATCCTGCCGAAAGCTTAGTACAGCCTGTTATCGGATTCCACGTCTTATCTGTCCATTCTATCTTTGTAGTTTTCATTTCTTTCTGTTCTTCTTTGTTACTATTTCAGATGCTATTTTCACTCCTGTTTGGTTATGCGATGCAAACACGAAATGGAATAAAGGGCAATTTGTTGAGTTTGTCAAAACAAGCGGTTGATTAATGACATAAGAGAACTCTTTGCCAAGCAGTTCCAAATAAAGTTGTGCAATCCTATGAATTGTATTATCCCGTTTTTGTTGTCGCACCATGTCTCCAAAAAGGCTTTGTTCCTTTACCTCTTGATAAAAATATTTTTGAATTTTATCAATTGACATCCCGAACGTTTTCTCCATCCTTTCAGGGTATAAAATCTTTCCACTTCGAGTAAGGAGACGATTTATGACAACCCCGCTTGGCACAAGAATCCACAAGTCAATATGCTTAATATCTTTCAGTGCCTGTATTGTTCCCCAATTCAATTGCATCCCAAAAGGATCAAGCAGAACCAATGCGGCACATTTTGGATGAGTTTTGGCATATTCGACCAATTCCAGAATCTTCTCGTTTGCATCGCCTGACTTAAATGCCATGTAATTCGCCTTATTTGGATATAAGTCTTTAAGTTTTTTGCTTAACGCTTGCAAAGAATGTTCGTCTTTGTCAACGAAATAATAATAATTAAATGAAAAACCATCAATGTCAATTCCGAGAACACGTTCAGCAGCCCCCTTATAGGATGTCTGTTTTGTTATTTCTTCTATTTCATCGTCACAAAAGAGAGTATCTTCAACATCATTATTGTCTTGTATATCTGACTCTCGGCTACCACTTCCAGCAAATGCGTCAAAATAAAACAAATCCCAACCATTGTCTATTGCATACTTTTTCATTATAGTCAGATAAGCTTTAACGTATTTTTCAAATGCATCAAGTTTCTCTTCTGTCCATGGTCCGCCCCAACTTCTTTGTGGTTCATTAACCATAGCAGCATACTCTTCTACAGGCAACTTATATTCATTTTTCTTCTTCATATTCATTTCATTTTCATTTGTTGTCTTTCAAATTAATCCTGTATAACCTGCTTACACTCTGCACTACTACTAATAACTGATTTACTTCTGTAATCTTTGCTTCATGAACTTAAATTTCCTCTACAATATACTATTTTTTCTTCCAATGTGCCAATAGGTATAAATAACCATGATCTGTTGTCTGCCATGCTCTATGATATGGTTTATATCGCTCAGTAAAATACGATTTATTGTCAAATCATTCATGCCAATTATTTTGTTGTTTCAAGTCTATAGCTATTTTCCTTAGAATTAAAGAGATAAATAATACTTCTTGATTTTTTGCGCCATAAGAGTTCTTCGCTTTTCAAGAAATTCAGCATAGCGTGTGTAATCCATGTCAAACACCTCTTCCGGGATACAGTTAAGAGCTAAGTTCCGATGCAGTTGTTGTTCATCAAGAATAGAGCCTACCAAAGCCACCTCTGTGCCACATTGTTGGAGAGCTGCTGAAAAATAATCTTTAGGGGCCTTCTTACCGATAGAAATATTCACAGGTGTATCGAGATAAGCATAATTGGCTGTTTGATTGTATTCTGTCCGCTCAAATCCATTTTCAACAAGATATTTCTTAGGGAATATGTGGTGAACATCACCACCAAGCGTGATAAGGTCGTTAACACGGATATTTTGCGAGAGCAAACTTTGGTCAGCAAAATACACTTGTGCAGCCAAATATGCCAAATATGTAGGATTAAGCGAAGACGCATACGAAAGGTTCTGAACCAAAGCCACCTCCCAGAACGTATCCGAAAGAGTGGCGTCTTCAATATTCTTTAACGCTTGACGTATTCCCACCTCATTGATTACTTTGAGATCTTTAGCAAAAGCAGATTCAGGAGAACTGCTATAGCGACCTGTAAGGATGGAAAGTACATACCACTTTTGTACAATACGTTTGCGATCTGCTATAGGTTCATCTGAATTGCGGAGCATCAAGAAAAGAGAATAGGCAAAATCCAATGCCATATTAGAAGTAATCATTTTAGGAGAAATAAACCCAGCACCACGGATAGTCTGCATAAACTGCTTGAAATTATATTCGCTAATCACATTGCAAACACCTTCATACATCTTGACAAACGTATCTTCGGCTATTTCTTCCCTAAATTCACGTGTTTCAAAGTCACGTCCGGTAAGCAACTGTACTAATTCTGCCAAACGAGCACGCTTTATCATATGCATGAATGCAACACGGATGACATCGTCACAACCCGGGTCATAAACTGTCTCATTATCATCTTTCAACCATTCCAATTTCTTTAGGTATGGCGAAACAGCAAACTCCGTATCATGGTCGGCTATATACTGATAATACGAAGGAACTACTGCCAAATGGGCGAAATAGTCCACTATCTTGCGGAGCATATTTCCCCCATGAGCTTCATCGGCAGCCATTTTCGACATCACGAAGTCTCCTTGCGAAAGTGCAGTACCCTTAGAGTTGATGCGAATAAAAATATCAGTAACCACATCTATCTCCAATTTGTCGGACAATTCAATCACTCCTATTTGTGTAGACTCTATGCCACGTAACCGATTGAGTACCATCTGCAAATCGTTACCCGAAATGTTGGGGTTGGCCTCTATATATTGTGGAATAAATGAATATGATGCAAACTGCGAATCAAAAATCTCTGCAATATCAGCAATCCAGTTTTTACTTTTTAGATGAGCCGGGGTCTGTACGGCAAAGATCTCTGCTTCATCGTTGCCCTTTTCATATTCCAATGCAGCCTCCGGATTAAACGCAATTTTGACTCTAGTTTGCTGAAAATCACTATTAAAGACTTTGCGTGCAACTATGGCGGTCATCATCGCTGTAATGCGCTGCTGGCCATCGATAACCACCTTTTTTCCTGACGATATGGTTCCATCCTTCAATTTCACGTTTGGATTCTTCCATAAAATAATATACCCAGTGGGGAATCCCTTATAGAGGGAATCCATCAGGTCTCGAACTTGTGCATTCTTCCAAACGAATGGTCGTTGAATCTCTGGTATTGCAATATCATTTGCTTCTATCAGACCTAAAAGAGCCTTGATAGACATAGATGTATTGGTAAATTTATCGCCTTCCATAATTATTTCGTAAACAATTAAAAAGAGTGATTTCACATAATTGTTTTTTATAATTACAAAAGTAATTATAATTTTTGAAACTCAATCAAAAAGTATTGAAAATTTTCCACTACCCTTCTCTTTCTCGTCTTCGTTCTTTCTACACAAAAAAATATAACATCGAATACTATGGCATTGAAGTACTTATCTTAGCTTAACCATAATAATCAAGATTTTACTGCATGCTACTCTGCTATGGCTTTTTATATCACAAATATTGCAATAACTTGAACCGCATAGAAAAATTTATATATATCCCTTATATATCCCAATAATAATCCCGAAATTTGTATACTCTACACTCTTAGGTTAGGGGTGGATTTAAAACTCCCCGAAACTTAATTTTTTACTACGGAATAATACTACTAACCTCATGATAATCATTGAGTCGAAGAAGAAAAAGGCGGAGAATATCTTAAAGAAGTTTCCCGATTCCATCATAGCGGATGAAAAGAGTAATGCAAAAAACACTTAATTGATATGTATTATAATGCTTTTTTAATTACGTCGAAAAGTTTATCGAGTTCTTCTTGGCAATTATTGAAGGAGTTGTCGGTATCTTCGATGGTGTCTTGAGCTTCTTTTTTCTCTTTACCTTTCAGCTCTCCTGACTCCATTTTTGCTTTATAATCTTCGTAAACCTCTATCATTGACGAGAAACTCTCTATTCTATTCACTTTTCCATATCCTTCGTATTTATTTCTCAATTCAAAACCGCTTGCAATTACTCTTACGTGGTCTCCTTCATGAACTATTTTTAGGTTAAAATTCATATATTCATAGAAATAACCTGCAAAAGGATTATATCTCCATTTTGTATTTTTTAATACCTCAAACTCCATTACATTACTGTCGTCTGTTTCTAATTGCACCAAAGCTTCAAACTTCTGCTTTTTAAATGCTATTCTGACATCTTTCATCGCAGTAGATACATCTTTTGAAGTAGGAAATACTTGTTCCACTACTACTTGCAATTTGTCGTTAACAGTAAAGTTCCACTTCTTCTCTGTTTTTGCCATCATTGGTAATACCAGAAGAATACTAATAGTAAAAAGAAATAATTTCTTCATAATGATATGTATTTTAAGTTAGTTTATGTATCAAAAAAAAACAAGCGATTTTACCGTAAGCAGCAGTAAATCGGGATATAAATACGATATCGGTAATACGGAGAAGCTACAATAAAACAGTTTTCACGCTCACGAAAAGCGTTATTTCACTGTAACTTTTTGAGTTCCGTTTACAGTTTTAACGATATAAATACCTTTTAATTTACCGTTATTTTCTGTAACGTCTCTACCTAAAACGTCGTAAATCACGAATTCGTCGGTAGAATATATTGTGCCTTTATCCGACCATATTTTGTTGATAGTCACCTCATCAACGGCAGTTGGTGCATCAAAGGCTTCGATATCGGCAAATTCTTTCCAAACGTCAGCAGTTCTATATTGTTCTAATGCAGAATATCTTACATTCAATTTACAAGTAGTGTTCAATCCGGCAGTAAAGTTGTCTTCAAAAACAGACGAAATACATACCGGTGGATTTTGAGCCTTACAGGTTATAGCAGCAAGTGTGCCGGCGCCACAATCTACAAAAGCTTCTGTGTCGATAGTTTCAAGCCCCGTACCTATAATAATTCGCGTCAATCCAATAGCAGAATTTGCAAAGGCTCTATCGTCTATCATCTTCACGCTATTCGGTATATTAATTTCGTTTAATGCGGTGCAATTCTCAAAAGCAGATGCTCCGATAACTTCTATTCCATCTACTATAACGCTGTTTCTGCATCCGTACATCAATGTATTTGTAGCGGTTTCTACCACTGCATTGCAATTATTACGGCTGTCGTAAACGCTATTTGCCGGGTCAACAACGATTCTTATTACGCTATCAGCGCAAAGCACTCTTCTGCCAAGGCTGTTGACTCCGCTACCTAACTCAATGTCTTTAATGCCATATAAAGCGTAATCTCCTATAGTGCTTACACTATTCGGTATAACTATAGAGGTTATTGTTGCCCCTGTAAAACAACTATCCTCTATTACCTCCACGTTAGAATTATCGGCAAATACAAAAGAGGTCAATTCGGCATCAGTAAAGACTTTTGCTCCAAGTGTAGTAACGGAATATTCGGTTGAATTAATGGTTATTGCACTCGGAATAGTAATCTCATCAACTTCATATCCAACCACTTTTGCGGTATTATTGACGCCATCCAACTCGTAGATCAATCCATCTACAAGGACGGTTCCTATCGGCAATATTTTGGTAAATTGACCCCAAACACCGTGACTTTTATAATCAGAAATAGCCTCTACAGGTACGTAAAGCACACATGTATTCTTATTTATTCCGCCAAAGGTACGCATAAAAGAAGTATTGTCACACAAATTCGGCGGAGTAATGGCTTTACACACAAAAGATTCCACTTGCTTACACATACCAAAACACAAAGTATCTATAAACTTGGTGTTCTCGCTCAATACCACCTCTTTCAAACTATCGCAATTTTGAAACATTCTTTTCGTCATAGTGTCAATACCGGTACCGATTATCGCTTTTTTAAGTTGTTTATTTCTAGCAAAGGCATTTTTACCTATTTTTCTAACGCTGTCACCTATGACAATCTCTTTCAAACCGGAATTATAAAAAGCAAAATCACCGATATAATTTAAAGTATCGCTAAAAGAAATCGACTCAAGGTTAGTACAATTATAGAAAGCCGAATCACCAATAGTAGTCACCAATATTTTTTTGAATGTAGGTCGAAATCCTATAGTAATGGTTTTAAAATAAAAGCTTGGCACAGTAAGATTTCCGTGGTAACAATCGCCTCTGATAGTACCATCATTTACGACTTTAACACCGTCATAATACCATCTAGTGGAATTAGTACCCTGTAGATGCAAAAACCGGAAAAATGTCCAAACCATAGATGAACTTAAATAATTCTCTTTAAAAGAACGAGGTGTATGCATAAAACAACTGCTTTTGGCAATTCCTCCAAAAATTGAATCATAATTGTCATACTCCAATGTAGGTACAACAGAAGAATAGCTATAAATATGACTCAAACCGGAATTTTTAAAAGCATGCTTCATAATATTTTGAAGCTGACCTGTAAACACTATGGTATCTAATGCCGAGCAATTCTCAAAGGCACTAGTTCCAACTTCAAAGACATTACTACCACAAATAACTTTTGTAAGAGATGTGCAACCGAAAAAAGCCGAATCGGAAATAGCCTCAACAGCATAATTGGTACCACCATAAGAGATAGAATCAGGAATAACTATTGTACCTGAATAAAGAACTCCGGCACCACCGGAAGTTACACTCGCCTCTGACCCGAGGTTGTAATAAACCCCATTCAAACATACATCGTATGCAAAAAGCGATGTAATGAATGAGATTACAAAACAAAATGCTAATAAACGTTTCATTATGATAAAAATATTTTTTTAGTAATCAACTGCAAAGATACTAAATATTTTAATTGTACAAGAATTTGAAAAAGAATATTTTTCACTTCTATTTAAATCCACTCTACTACCTAGATATTCCTTATTATCTTAATTCCCACTTCTAACCAAATCCACTTCTACTTGTCTTTTCCGTTTATACCTCGCTGATAAATTAGTTTATAGAGGTATCTACCATTTGAAAATTCCCGAGAACATAATTAACGTGAGTTCGACGAATATACTTTAGAATAAAGTAAGTTGCCTGTCATTTGAAATGTCCATGGTCTGTACTCGTATGGTTGGTTTCTTTGGGAAGTAGCAGTATGCAGCTATACCTCCTAGAAGATTGACTACGAAATTGTCAAAGCTTCTATGTCGTGAATGCTCAACTTGGGCAATGTTCTTCAGTTCATCATTCACAGTCTCAATTATCGCCCTCTTCCTGAGCAGCAGCTTGTCGGAAACGGACATCAAAAATTTTGCAAAAATCATCAGCAATACAGAAAATTACTGTAACTTTGTCTTCGGTAATCATAGCGAAATTCTTTAGTTTCATTGTTTTGATCCACTACAAAGTTTTTCGCAAGCTCAAGGGAACTCCTAAAAATTTCGCTAATTACCAAATTTTCAATGAATTATAATTCGTCGAACTCACATTATATTAAAACTGGCATATTATGGAAAAAGACTCTAACTATTTGGAAAATTACGAACCCACATTGCAATCAGTGGCTATGAGAATCGCATGTGAACATCTCGGTAAAGTGGTAGCTCCCGGCACGCCGTTACCGAGTATTTGCAACAAGTTTGACATGCAGGAACTCATCATAGGATTCGAGATGGAATTCGACATGGACATCATCGAGGAAGAGAAAAACATCGAAACTTTAAACGATATAGTTGAGTTGATTCGCGTCCGATTTTCGGAAGAAGAACTCAAAGAACGCATGAAAGCTATTCTCATACGCAGCTTGAATTCTCCTAATGAAGATGAACCTGAATCCGAAAACGAAGTACCAATTTTATCGAATCCGGCAGAAGGCATGTGCGACCAAGTATCGGTTGAGGAACAACAGGTACTGGACAAGATGATGGACTATTTATCCAATCCGGACAACGATTTAGATGGATTGGCGAATATACTTGCCAAACAGGCAAAGTAATGAAACAGACAGGCGAACCAAACTACATGACAGTCGCACTTGATATAAAAAAGAATTACCGTTTTTTATGGTGTAAATAATTAAAAATAATGTATTAAAACAACAAAATAATGTTTACATTAGAAGAGCTACTAATTGAAACGGATCCGGATTTAACCTTAGCTGCAACAATGGTTATCGACTTTGATGACAATGGGCATTTGGCATTAGAGTATAGAGTCACGGATTGTAATAATCCATTGGAAACCCGTATAAAATATGTGTCTGTTGACAAGGAAGATGTATATGTTTTGGCTAAAAAAGTAAATGTTGCCTTAACAAAACTTCCAAATTATATTTGCCAGAGATATGGAAAACGACCTTTATGCGAGACTGTCCCTTCTGAAGCTCATGCTTTGTTCGGCGAAATATTGGATTTCTACAAATATAATGGCATTAGATACCAATTAAAGAATAGTCTATAATTTAAAGCTGTTAATATTATGGATGCTAGAACTACGATGTAACTTTACACCTTACATAGAAAATTATTGCTGTCCGGTTAAAATTTTTTAAGCGATAAAAATTAGGGTTGACATTTCTCACGAAGTATCAACCCTTTTAGTTATTTTTGTAAAAAAATAACCATAACAATGGGCAAAGATAGCGCAAACCGAATGCAGAATATCAAGTTTACTTGAATATTATGCTAAGGTGCCGCCTATCTTATTAAAAGATAATAATTTTACCGGACAGCCGGTATATAATCAGGTATTAAATTTACTTAATAAAGATAAAATCCTAAAAATCAGTCGAGAAACTCGGGGAAGCGAGGCATATGTAAAGCGATTTGATGGGTATCAACACCTTGTAGTAATGCTATTTGGGGTGCTGAAACACTTTGATTCTCTGCGAGAACTTATTCTACCACAATTACCCTTTTTGATAATATACTTAAAGGAGTCGGCAGACACCCAAAATCAGGAAAAAAGAAAGAGAAAATATAAACCACATTAGAAATCAGCCCTTTAAAAGAGTCCGACATACAGCAAAAAGAACACAAAAAAAAGTGCCCGGTATCACTACCAAACACTTTCTTTTAAAATCTAGTTTGCTTAATTATAAAAAAATTAATAATTTTATTTTATTAAAATTCTTTTCTAAGGAAAGAAATAGAGTCAGCGATATGAGGGTACATCACTTCGTCTATTTCAATGAAAGGCACCACTTTACGATAGTCAGCCACGAGAGCCTCGAGGGTATCTGAAGAGCGGAGAGGGCGACGGAATTCAAGAGCTTGAGCCGCATTAAAGAGTTCTATAGCAAGCACTCTCTCTGTATTCAATGCCACTCTCACCAATTTAGTAGCGGCATTTGCACCCATAGAAACGTGGTCTTCTTGTCCTTGGCTACTCTCGATAGAGTCGACAGAAGCAGGCATACAGAGACCTTTACTTTGACTAACGATAGAAGCTGCTGTATATTGAGGAATCATAAATCCGGAGTTAAGACCCGGTTTTGCAACAAGGAAACTTGGCAATCCGCGTTTACCACTGATAAGTTGGTTGATACGTTGTCCGGAAATAGAGCCGAGTTCCGCTACTGCAATAGCAAGGAAATCCATAACGATAGCGAGTGGCTGACCATGGAAGTTACCGGCAGAGATAACCATATCTTTTTCAGGGATAACGGTAGGGTTATCAGTAGCTGAATTGATTTCCGTTTCCACTACGGAGCGCACATAAGCGATAGCATCTTTAGAAGCACCGTGAACTTGTGGCATACAACGGAAAGAGTAAGGGTCTTGTACATGCTCTTTGTGGCGAGCAATAATCTGACTACCTTGGAGTAACTCTTTGATACGAGCGGCTGTATCGAGTTGGCCTTTATGAGGGCGAACAGCGTGAACTTCGTAAGTGAAAGGCTCGATACGACCGTCGAAAGCCTCGAGACTCACACTACCGATAACGTCGGCGGCACGACTGAGTTGCTCGGCTTTTATCAACGACCATACTGCGTGTGCAGCCATGAATTGAGTACCGTTAAGAAGGGCAAGACCCTCTTTTGATTTAAGGGTAATAGGCTCCCATCCGAATTTGGCATTAACCTCTGCTGCAGGGAGTTTCTTACCTTCGTAATAAACCTCTCCAAGGCCGAGAAGTGGTAATGACATATGAGCAAGCGGAGCAAGGTCACCGGATGCTCCGAGAGATCCTTGTTGATATACAGCAGGGAATACACCGTTGTTGAACATATCTACAAGGCGTTGTACTGTAACGAGTTGCACGCCGGAAACTCCGTATTGAAGAGATTGTATTTTAAGGAATACAATGATTTTTACTATCTCTTGATCTACCTCATCACCTGTACCACAAGCGTGGCTCATCACAAGGTTTTTTTGAAGTTGTGAGAGTTCGTCAAGACCGATACTGATATTACATAGAGAGCCGAAACCGGTAGTTACTCCATAGATAGGCTCTTTTTGTGTTTTCATTTTATTGTCGAGATAATCGCGACAAGCATTGATACGTTCGATAGAACCTTTTGACAATGAGAGTTTATAACCCTCTGTCATAATACGTTTGATATCATCTATAGTAAGTCTTTCAGATGAAATTTCATGAATTTTCATAGATATTATTTTAAAGCGTTTTTGATAATATTTTCGTCTTCTACAATATTAGGCATAGTAACCACGAGACCCGGAGTGCGGTCCATTTCGCGTTTGATAGCGAACATAGCACCTTTATTACGAGCCCAAGAGCGGCGTGCGATACCGTTATTAACATCCCAAAGGAGCATGTTATTCAAGCGGCGTTCTGAGTCAGCGCTACCATCGAGCACCATACCGAAACCACCATTGATAACTTCACCCCAACCTACACCGCCACCGTTGTGGATAGATACCCAAGTAGCGCCGCGGAAAGAGTCGCCAATGCAGTTTTGCACTGCCATATCAGCAGTAAATGAAGAGCCGTCGTAGATATTTGAGGTCTCACGATAAGGAGAGTCGGTACCTGATACGTCGTGGTGGTCGCGTCCGAGAACAACAGGAGCGGAGATACGTCCGGCCTTGATTGCATCATTAAAGGCTTGTGCTATTTTGATACGTCCTTCTGAGTCAGCATAAAGAATACGAGCTTGTGAGCCTACAACAAGGTGGTTCTTTTGTGCCTCTTTAATCCAGTGGATGTTATCATCGAGCTGTCCGCAAATCTCTTCAGGAGCATTTTTGCGTATCTCTTCGAGCACTTCGGTAGCTATAGCATCGGTCTCGGCAAGGTCTTTAGGGTCGCAACTTGTACAAGCCCAACGGAAAGGTCCGAAGCCGTAGTCGAAGAACATAGGTCCCATAATATCTTGTACGTAAGAAGGATAGCGGAATTTACCATTCTCTCCCATCACGTCGGCACCGGCACGAGATGCTTCGAGGAGGAAGGCGTTACCATAATCGAAGAAATACATTCCTTTGGCAGCTATTTTGTTTATAGCAGCGGCGTGGCGGCGGAGTGACTCTTGCACTGCGGCTTTGAATTTTTCAGGCTCTTCTGCCATCATTCTATTGCTCTCTTCATAAGAATAACCTACAGGGTAATAACCTCCAGCCCATGGGTTGTGAAGAGATGTTTGGTCACTACCGAGGCTCACTTTAATATCGTCATTAGCGAGACGCTCCCAAAGGTCTACTACATTACCTTGATAAGCAAGAGAAACGGCCTCTTTATTTTTTGATGCTTCGAGCATGCGAGGAATGAGTTTATCGAGGTCGGTATATACCTCATCTACCCATCCTTGAGAGTGGCGAACGTTAACGGCTTTAGGGTTAACCTCAGCGATAACAGCAACAACGCCGGAGATAACGCCTGCTTTTGGTTGAGCTCCGGACATACCGCCAAGACCGGCAGAAATAAAGATTTGTCCCGGTATAGATGGGGCAAAGCCTTTTTTCATCTGTTTACGAGCGGCATTAAGAACTGTAATTGTGGTTCCGTGTACTATACCTTGTGGACCGATATACATATAAGAGCCCGCCGTCATCTGTCCGTACTGACTTACTCCGAGGGCATTGAAGCGCTCCCAATCATCCGGTTTTGAATAATTTGGAATTACCATACCGTTAGTAACCACTACTCGCGGAGCATCTTTATGTGAAGGGAAAAGTCCCATTGGGTGACCGGAATACATTACAAGGGTTTGCTCGTCAGTCATCTGACTGAGGTATTGCATAGTAAGGCGATATTGTGCCCAGTTTTGGAATACGGCACCATTGCCTCCGTATGTAATGAGTTCGTGTGGATGTTGAGCTACGGCAGGGTCAAGGTTATTATTTATCATCATCATGATAGCGGCTGCCTGACGAGAGCGATATGGATATTCGTCGATATGACGGGCTTTCATCTCATAATCAGGGCGGAGACGATACATATAGATTCTGCCGTAACGACGAAGCTCTTCTGCAAATTCAGGAGCTAATAATGCATGATGTTTTTTAGGAAAATAGCGCAATGCATTACGCAATGCAAGCTCTTTTTGCTCCGGTGTAAGGATATCTTTACGTTTTGGAGCATGATTTACTTTTTCATCATAAGGTTTAGGTTCCGGCAAAATGTCCGGAATTCCTGCCATAATCTCTTCTTTAAAAGTGAGTTTCATAGTAGTGTGTTATTATATTTTATTTATTATAAATCTTTTATGTTCTCTTTATGAATTCTCTGTTTCTGCTTTTCGTCTTGATAGAGGAGAGTAATTTTTCCTTGTCCGTATTGGTCGGTATTCATTATTGTAAGCACCACATTACCAATATGTTTTCCTGATGCAGTGTCAAAAACATCTGCCATATCGCGAAACATATTTGAAAAAGCTTTAAAGAGTAATTCCGACTTCTCTTCGGCAGGGAGTTTATCGAATTTTTTTGCCGGCATACCAAGGGATTTTTCGAACGAATCTTGGAAGTATTTCTTCAATTTTTCAGAATCCAATTTGCCGTTAGGGAATAGCTTATTATACAATTCCTTTAAATTCTCTCTCGAATTCTCTGCCGAATTCTTGTCAACAACGGTAAATTCCGAACGATAGTTGCACTCGCCATTAGAGAGTTGCGCCATAAAATCCGTAGAATTGGCATTTTTACACTCTTCGATGCATACCGGATTGCCGTATTTCTCTGTAAGATTGGCCTTTAATGAAGAATATCTCTTTTCCAATTCCGACCAAGAAGATTGAACGGGTAAAGAAACAAAAACGTGAGACATCTTTTTTTCATTATCACCACAAACAAAGACAGAGCAATCGGAATATCCTGCAAAATTACCTAACAACAGAACGTTATCATCTACATAAGTAACTAATTTAAAACCTTTTGACTGTAGTTTTCTAGCAAAAGAAGATACGCTACCATCTATAGGTATACCCATAAATTGCAAAAATTCTTCTTTTTCGTTATTTGCCGGATAAGCGAAATTAATACTCATTACGGCAATCAACAATAATAGCAAAGTACGTTTCATATATATGTATTTAATTTATTTATGAAATATAATCAAGGTCAGACATTTTCAAGATAGGGCTACCCTCGTTTTTATCAAAATTGATTGTTAACTGAGAGAGCACTTTACACGCGTAATCATACCCTATATTGAATATTTCTTCAGTATGGTCGATATCAAAGATATCGAATTTTTTAGCCTCGACGGGCTCGAAAAGGATATCACACGAGCGCTTTTCGGGCACTGTACTCGACTGAATAGAGAGGTCGTAGACACGTGCTGCGACGTCGAGAGCGGAATCTACCGACGGGTCCGTTGCAATCGGGTTCACATGACATCCGGCAAGTAAGCGGCATCTTTTTCGTATTACTCGGCAAGGCATATTATTAAATATTCCGCCGTCGACATACACCTTATTGCCTATCCTTTTCGGAGTGAGGAAGATAGGTACCGAACTCGACGCCACCACCTTCTCTATCAATGGTCCGGAAGAGAAATACTCGTTCTTTCCCTCTACAAGTTCCGTTGCATTGATAACTAAGGGTATTTTCAAATCTTCAAAAGTGGTACTTTTTATTACACTCGAGAGCATATTCTCGAATTTATATTGAGAGAATATACCCATCTTTTGCCTTTTGAAGCTCACATAATTAAAAAATTTGGTCTGTTTAAAGAAAAAACAGATATCGTCGGGAGAGATACCATCGGCATACATTGCTCCGATGATAGCCCCGGCACTCACTCCGGAGATTATTTGAGGTTTGAGGTTGAACTCCTCCATAGCTTTCAACACTCCGATATGGGCTATACCTTTTGCCCCTCCGCCACTGAGTGCCAATCCTATATTATACATCTCTTTTTTTGGGCTTTCTATAGATGATTCCATTATATCTTATGCGTTTTGTAACAAGAAAAACATATAAATACCATAAATAATAAGGAGTGACAAACCTTCATATCTGTTGATATCACGCTTTGTAAACATGAAAATCAGGAGTAATAAGCCTGACAAAATATTCATACCGGCATCTAAAATGAAGCCGCTGTAAGCATTTAGAGGACTTATTACGGCACTTATTCCCACCACGAAGAATATATTGAAAAGGTTTGATCCGATAACGTTACCGATAGCGAGGTCGGTATTCTTCTTGATAGCGGCCACAACAGAAGTAGCCAATTCCGGAAGCGATGTTCCCAAAGCAACAATAGTGATTCCGATAACGCTCTGACTCACACCAAGACTTTCGGCTATCGATACGGCATTGTCAACAATAAGACGACCACCGATAACGAGACCTGCAAGTCCTACTACAATAAGCAACAGCGACTTCCACACCGGCATAACACCTTTTTTGTTCTCTTTTCCATCAGTTTCCGACGCCTCCGTTGTACTATCTTTGCCCTCTGCAGCCGCAATATTCAAGTTGTTATTGCTCTTGCGCGACTTCATCCCTTGATATACGGAATAATACATAAATCCTGCAAAGCATACAAGGAGTATAACTCCATCTATTCGAGAAATGCCCGTATCACTACCAATATTTATCAAACCGAAGCAGTTGGTACCCATAAGCATAATCGCTATAGTGGCAAAGATATACATCGGTATTTCATACATATAAGTGCTGCGTTTGCAAACAATAGGATATATCAATGCCGAGACGCCCAAAATCACCATGGTATTTATGATATTACTACCGAGAATATTGGTAAGTGCAATATCGGAAGCGTTGTTTAACGCCGCAGTAATATTTACAACGAGCTCCGGAGCCGAAGTCCCGAATCCTACAATTGTCAATCCTATAACGAGGTCCGACACTTTCATACGCTTTGCAAGCGCTGAGGCACCGTCAACAAGCCAATCTGCCGAAAGACAGATAACTACAAAACCAACTATCAATAATAAGAAATCAATTATCATTTTTATCCTCTATTTTAAAGCCTTTTTATTTAAATCATACGATAACCAATCGCAAAATAAAAGACTTTACAATAATATTCGTTTTTTTATGTCAATAATCTATTTAAAAAATTCTATTTCAACTCTTTTACAGCTTTTTGCACTATCTTATCATCAGAATAGAGATATCTGTAAAACTCGTTATCATCGCCCAAGAATCTATTTCTGATAATCTGCATTTTGAAATACCTTATCAGCTGCTCTCTACTTTTTGCCATATCGGCAGCAGAAATAGCATTGCCTTTTTCTGCACAATAGCGTGTAAATTGCTTTTCCAAATTCTCGCCATCGATATATTTCTCAAGAGATTTATAATCGCTATATTTCCTTAAGTTATTGACATTATTCATAATATATCGGATGATGAATTTGTTAGGCAGCCCTGTATTAAAAATTTTACTTGTCTCTTTAGAATAAGGGATTGTATCGAGAGGCACGAAAAAATCGGGAGTAATACCACCGCCGCCATACACAATTCTACCACCCGCGGTGCGATAAATCTTTGTAGTATCGTTCTTTATAGAGTCGTTATTATATATCTCTCCGGACGAGAATCTATTAAAAAACTCTTCCATATACGATGAGTTATCCCCTTTCACATAAGGTTTTTGAATGCATCTACCGGAAGGGATATAATATCGAGCGATAGTCACTCTGGCTTCACTGCCGTCTTTAAGGCTGAATGACTGCTGCACGAGGCCTTTTCCAAAAGAGCGGCGCCCTACCACTATACCACGGTCGTTATCCTGAATTGCGCCGGCAAAAATTTCACTCGCCGAAGCCGACAACTCGTTGATAAGCACTGCTAACTGCATGTTTTTTAACGCTCCTTGACCATCGGCATAGAATGATTTTCTCGGAAATTTATTGCCTTCGATATAGAGTATCTCTTGGTCTTTTTTGAGGAATTCATTAGCCATAAGCACCACCTCATTGAGCATACCGCCGCCATTATCTCGCAAGTCTACAATTATTTTATTTGCTCCTTGCTCCTTCAAATTCATTGCAGATGTAATGAATTCTGTATAAGTGGTTTTGATAAACGAATTAATAGAGATTATACCGATGTTATCTTTCAATAAAAATGCGGCATCCACGCTGTTACTCGGCACGTTATCTCTGGTAATGTGGAAGTTCAGCAACTCATCAACCCCGAGTCGTTTTACAGTGAATTTCACCTCCGTATCTTTTTCACCGCGCACTCTCTTCGCCACATCATCACTCTTTATCGAGTCGCCCGTGAAGGCTATATCGTCAATCATCACAATTCTGTCGCCCGGCATAAGTCCCGATCTGGCAGAAGGGGTATTAGGCATTACTCCGGTGACGTAGATAGTGTCTTCAAAAACCATGAAATACATCCCCACTCCGGAGAAATGACCACTGAAATGCTCAGCCTCTTTTTGTACCTCTTCAGGAGATAGATAAGTGGAATGAGGGTCGAGATGGCTGAGTATCGAACTTGACAATGAATCTTCCAACGCCTTCATATTCAACGAATCGACATAAGCTTTATCAAGGATATTCAATATCTCGTTCACCTTGGTTTGAGGCGCTACCGTCGACATATAGTCATCGATAATCTCTAATAATTGCTCTTCATTTTCACCCTTCCTCTCGCTTCCAAATCGTCCATTATCGATTAGAAAGTACAAAAACCAAACTATTAACATGCCCACTATCATCGAGGCACCCATCAGCAAAGGCAAATATCTCTTTTTCATCATAGCAATTTGATTTTGTTTATACCGGGAAAAAAGTTGTTATACCGGGATAAAATCCACTTGAATACCGGCTTGACGGAGCAATTCGATGCCATCACGAATGCGATATTCTTCGCCGTATACCACCCTTACAATGCCGGCTTGGATGATAAGCTTGGCACACTCGATACATGGCGACGCGGTAACATATAAAGTTGCACCGTCACTGCTATTATTTGAGCGGGCTACTTTCGTAATTGCATTAGCCTCGGCATGTAATACATATGGTAGTGAGACATTATTATCGTCCTCACAATTATTCTCAAATCCGGATGGAGTACCATTGTATCCATCAGAAATAATCATCTTATTTTTAACAAGAAGAGCACCTACTTGACGACGTTTGCAATACGAATTTTCCGCCCAAATACGTGCCATCCGCATATATCTTTCGTCTAATAATCTCTGTTTTTCTATTTTATCCATATAACTCCGATTTTAAGGTACAAAGGTACATATTTTTCTCCTATTTAAACGTAAATTATATCAATTTTTTACTCTCCTTCATCCAAATTTTTGTTCTAATATTTCGAAAATGATATACTATCTTACACAATAAGATGTAAAAACAATACAATCTACATCGTTATTAACTAATAGTCAATATATTACAAGTTTCAAAAAAGCATTATTTCTGCAACTTGACTCCGAATTTCATCTATCTTAAAAAAAGATATTTGCTATGGTATTTTTATTTTTTGATAATCGAAAAAAAATGTATACCTTTGTACTTTTGAATTTATAACAGTAAAAATACAAAAATCCACAAACATGGAATTGCAAATATACAATACACTAACACGTAGAAAGGAGATTTTCAAGCCGATAAATGCTCCGCACGTGGGCCTTTACGTTTGCGGCCCTACGGTATATGGTGATGCACATCTCGGGCATGCACGCCCTGCCATCACTTTTGACATTCTGTTTCGTTTCTTAACCTATTTGGGATATAAAGTTCGTTATGTACGTAATATCACCGATGTAGGTCACCTTGAGCATGATGCCGACGAGGGCGAAGATAAGATAGCTAAAAAAGCACGCCTCGAGCAATTAGAACCGATGGAGGTTGTTCAGCACTACCTTATCCGCTATCACAATGCCATGTCAGCTCTCAACGTTTTGCCGCCAAGCATCGAGCCTCACGCTTCCGGCCATATCATCGAGCAGATAGAATTTATAAAGAAAATCCTCGATGCAGGTTTCGCCTATATCAGCGAAGGATCCGTTTATTTCGATGTCGAGAAATACAATAAACAATTCCATTATGGCAAGCTCTCCGGCAGAAATATCGACGAACTTTTGGAAACTACCCGCAAATTAGATGGCCAAGAAGAGAAACGTCGCTCCATAGACTTCGCACTTTGGAAAAAAGCAGCGCCGGAACATATCATGCACTGGCCTTCTCCTTGGAGCGAGGGATTCCCGGGTTGGCACCTCGAATGCTCCGCTATGGGCACTAAATACCTCGGCGAAACTTTCGATATTCACGGTGGTGGTATGGACCTTATGTTCCCTCATCACGAATGCGAAATTGCCCAATCTTGCGCCGCTCTCGGCCACGAAACGGTGAAATATTGGATGCATAACAACATGATTACTATCAACGGACAAAAGATGGGTAAAAGCCTCGGTAATTTCATCACTCTCGATGAATTCTTTAACGGCAACCACAAGCTACTCAGCAAGGCTTTCTCCCCGATGACTATCCGTTTCTTCATCTTACAAGCTCATTATCGCTCAACGGTGGACTTCTCTTCAGAGGCCCTCGAAGCTTCTGAAAAAGGTCTCGCTCGTCTGCTTGAAGCTTATAGCCGACTTAAGAAAATTTCCCCTGCAAAAACTTCTTCCGTCGATGTTAAAGGCCTTAAAGAGAAATGCTTAGAAGCTATGTGTGACGACCTTAACACCCCTATCGTTATCTCTCACCTCTTCGACGCTTCCAAGGCTATTAACAGCATCCACGATGGTAAGGAGACTATCTCTGCCGAAGATTTGAACGAATTATTAGAGGTTTTCAAAACTTTTATCGAAGATATCCTCGGCATTAAGACATCGGAAGGAAATAGTAATAACGACGCTTATCAAAAAGCTATCGACTTGCTCCTTAATATCCGTTTGGAGGCTAAAAGAAATAAAGATTGGGCCACCAGCGACAAAATTCGAGACGAACTTACTGCCCTCGGTTTCTCTATTAAAGATACTAAAGATGGTTTTGAATGGCAATTATAAAAGCCTGAAATCTATACTTTTCTCGCTTCTTTTGATACTCGGCATTACTCTATCCTCTTGTGATAAAAAAAATCCGAGTATCAAAGGGGGCGTTTTTTATTTTAACGACAAATCATACCCTATCTCCGAGGTGCGTTACGACCATATCGGTTTCTCGGCAAATGGCGACCATATCATCCGTTTTATCGCATATCCCGGCACGTATAAATACAATACCACAAACCAAACATCTTCAGGGTCGGGCTCCGCTCTTCATATTTACCTATTTGCCAACGACAAACTGCTTCTCGACGGTAACAGCTATTCTATTGCCGATATCACCGACTCTACCTCTTCAACAATGATTACCATCTCCGAAAACGATACCGTTTTTAACTATATAGACGACGCCACAATATCTGTCGATACTGCTTACGATATCGCTACAGAAAAAATATTTTTTAAATATAACATTTTGGCTATTAGCGGTAACGATAGCATTACGGGGCAGTTTATCGGCACACCTATTACCAATATCTTCTTCGACCAAATAGCCTACGGCGAAATATCCGTCGACACTATCAAAGCACAACTGTGCAAACCAACCCTTTGGCATTGGGGAAAACTTTTTTCCGATAGTTACTACCACGAGTTGACTCTCTACTCTACCGACGCCCGCTTCAATGATAATGGCAAGATAACGAGCGGAATACAATTTGTTATTGGCATAAGCACTCTCGACAGCACCCTCACACCGGGCATCTACCCCGTTTCCTTATCTTACGACGGCAACTCTACCCTCTACGGCCATAAACTGAATAATACCCCTTGGGGCTCTTACTGGCAAAAAATAGAGAATCAGTCGGCTGTAGGCAAGGCAAATATTCTTTCCGATACGCTAATTATTAACGGTTTCACCGAAAAAAATATAACTTTTTCTTATAAATTTACCGACCAGCTGAAGAATACTGTCAGCGGCAGTTTCAATGGTCCTTATTACGATAAAAATTTGTAATATGCACAAGGAGAAACAACAACAAGCATTTGCTCGCCTGCTTGACATCATGGATACCCTACGAGCCCAATGCCCGTGGGATAAAAAGCAGACTTTCGACTCACTGCGCTGCAACACGATAGAAGAGGCGTTCGAACTCACCGATGCCATTCAACGCCACGACATGTCCGGCATAAAAGAGGAGTTGGGCGACGTACTGCTTCACATAGTTTTCTACTCTCTAATGGCGGAAGAGCAGAAAGCTTTCGATATCACCGACGTTTGTAATGCTATATGCGACAAACTCATCTACCGCCACCCTCATATCTATGGCGATGTCCATGCCGAAACTCCGGAGGATGTAAAACAAAACTGGGAAAAACTTAAACTAAAAGAGAAAGGTGGTAAAAAACGCGTTCTTAGTGGTGTACCCGACGCACTTCCGGCTCTTATAAAAGCCCAAAGAATACAAGAAAAAGCACATAGCGTTGGTTTCGATTGGGACAATAAAGAGGAGGTTTGGCAAAAAGTTAATGAAGAAATAGGCGAATTCACCGAAGAAATCAAAAAAGGTAATAAAGATAATATAGAGGCTGAATTCGGAGATATCATTTTCTCTCTCGTCAACCTCGCTCGCCATTACGATATCAACCCGGAAAATGCTCTGGAACGAACTAACAAGAAATTCATCTCACGATTCAACTATGTAGAGGAAAAAACTCTGCAACAAGGCAAAAACTTGAAAGATATGACTCTCGATGAAATGGACCAATTGTGGAACGAAGCTAAGAAAAATAAAATACAATAAGATGCAATTATTTAAATTATTATTAACCCTATAAAACACTTAAAAAATGGACTCAATCAACCTTCAACAAGTATTCAGTAACCTTATTGACGGCGGTATGGAATTTGGCAAACGTATTCTTATTGCCATTATTATTTATGTAGTAGGTAAATACATCATCAAGTTTATCAACAAATTGGTGTCTAAAACATTAGAAAAACGCCACATCGACCCTGCAGTAAAATCATTCGTTTGCAGCCTTGTAAACATCTTATTATTAATCCTCCTCATCTTATCTGTAGTAGGAGCTCTCGGAATACAGATGACATCGTTCGCAGCAATCCTTGCTTCTGTCGGTGTTGCTGCCGGTATGGCTCTCAGCGGCAACTTACAAAACTTTGCCGGCGGTATTGTTATCCTCGTTCTTCGTCCTTATAAAATCGGTGATTTCGTACAAATTGGCGGTGAAAGCGGTGTTGTAAAATCTATTCAAATCTTTAATACTGTACTTACTACTCCAGATAACAAAACTATCATCATCCCAAACAACTCTATCGCTTCCGGTAACCTCACCAATTACAGCACTGAGGAAAAACGCCGTGTAGACTTCAGCTTCGGAGTCGACTATGGCACCGACATCAAAAAAGTTCGCCAAGTGCTCGAAACAATTATAGCTAACGACGCTCGCATCCTTAAAGATCCAGCTCACTTTATCGGCCTCGGTGAACTCGCCGATAGCAGCGTAAATATCACTGTTCGCGTTTGGGTTAAATCTGCCGACTATTGGGACGTGTTCTTCGCTATGAATGAAACAGTTTACGATACTTTCAACAAAGAGGGCATCAACTTCCCATTCCCTCAAGTTACTGTTCACAAAGCAGAAAACTAATCTGTTCATACTTAATTAACTCTCTTCAATCCATCTTATTCTTTTTTTCAAAGTGTAAGATGGATTGATTTTTTTATTACCTTTGCCAATATATTTTACAGCAATTATTTTCATTATTTTTGCAGATAATTATAACTTTGTAATTTCGAAAATTTCAATGCTATGAATAATATTAAAAGAAAAATTACATTATTTGCCTCCCTTTTTATCTTCTCACTATCTTGCAGTTGCTGCAATAACAACTCTGTAAAAGGCTCTTTCTCGCAAGATGATGAAAACAACTCGGAATTATACCCCGCCTTTATCACTAATGTAGAGATACCGGAAAAGGTGATTTTTGCCGATGAAATCATAGATTTCAGCAGATACGATATGCGTGAGAGGCTCGACAGAGAGCTAATCAACTTCTGCAATATGCACACCAATACAACCTTGATAATAAAGCGTGCCAATAGATACCTGCCTGAAATAGAGCAAATTCTCAAAGAAGAAGGGGTTCCGGATGATATAAAATATCTGATGCTGATAGAGAGTAATTGTAACCCACTCGCCCGCTCGGGTGTAGGTGCCGCCGGACTTTGGCAATTCATGGAGGGTACCGCTCGCGAATTCGGACTTACCGTCAACAAATTTGTCGACGAAAGATACAACATCCGCAAAGCTACTATCGCCGCTTGCAATTACCTCAAAAACGCATATAACAAATACGGCAACTGGAGCACAACAGTAGCAAGCTATAATGCGGGGCAAAACAAAATTTCTGCCGAACTCCGTAAACAACAGGTGTCTCATGCTACCAACCTTTACCTGAATTCCGAAACTTCAAGATATATTTTTAGAATTATAGCCGCTAAAATTTTCTTCGAAAACCAATCTGATTTCGGATATAACATCCCCGAAAAAGCCCTCTATCCACCTATGATTTTCACCGAAGTCACCGTGGATTCCGCCATTACAAACCTTACTTCATGGGCTAAAAACCAAGGAATATCGTACGCTATCCTCCGCGACGCAAACCCATGGATTAGAGGTAATGAACTCCCTTTCGACGGCAAAAAATATATAATAAGAATTCCGGATAAAAAATGGATATACTATAACCCCAAAAATACTAAACGACATAATTTCAAAACAAAATAAACTTTTATCTACCTTGAATAGTCTATTATTAAAAAACATCTCAAAAAATTATAAAACGATACAACCCTACTTTAATACTATTTTTTGAGATAAAAAGCACCATAATAATCAAAACTTAAAAGAATTGAATTATGAAACGTAGAACAATAATAATAGTTTTTTTATGCGGTTTCATCGGGATGATACACGGTCAAACCTCTTATGCTGAAGCTCTTATAAAGCGCCTCACTACAATTAGTGCAGTAGTAATAAACGGCGACACTATGCCCCATTATGTACTGAACACCGTGTACTGCTACCCTCAGATGAAATTCAAAAACAAAAAACAAGAAAAATATTATTGGCGCCTCGTTTACGATGTTAAGAAAACCCTCCCTTTAAGTTATTATATTAAGGACTTAATACGAGAAACTAACGACACACTGATGAAATTGCCCAACAAGCGTGCACGAGACAAATATATGAAGGGTTTTGAAAAGCGCATATATCAAGCTAATTACGATATAATGAGTAAGATGACGCTCCGCCAAGGCACACTCCTGATGCGCCTCGTAGACCGTGAATGCGACGCCTCAAGTTACGAACTAATAAAAGCATACCGTGGTTCGTTCCGAGCCGGTTTCTACCAAATGTTCGCTAAAATGTGTGGCGCTAACCTAAAACAAAAATTCGGAGATAATAAAGACGATGAAATGATAGAACGCATAATCACTCTCGTCGAAGCAGGACAACTATAACAGTATATTTAATATTAAGTGGATATCTATTTCGTAGGAAAAAGATATCGTTGACAAACAGTAAATTAAGTAAAAGCCGAACTGATTCTTTTAAAACAAGAAACAGTCCGGCTTTTTATACTAAAAAATTATTTTCCGTCCCATTGCCAAAAATTCAAAAACTAATTGGCTTTATGCTTGATTACCATCACATAAAGTAAAAGTATAATATTCATCAATAGAGCATAGATTATCGCCGGAATTGCCATCTCTCCGCTATTGAAAATAATAGGTGATGTGGCAATAGCAATAGCTTGTGCGGCATTCTGCATTCCTACTTCAATAACAATAGTACGTCGTACCGCTCCACTATACTTAAAAACCCTTGTTAGCAAGGCACTTAACAGCATTGTAGATAGTATCAAACAAGAATTGGCAAGACCGAGAACAGTGAAATTCGCAATTATTTCCGTAGTATATTGTAAGAAAAAAACTATTGCCAACAACATCAACGCAGGGAAAGCCGCTTTACTGAGCACCTTATTTACTTTATCAGCAGCAACAGGGAAATAATTCTTAAAAAGCCAACCAAGAAATAACGGCACGAAGATAAGCACAATATTCTGCATGATGAGTTTACCCACAGGAAGTACTATCTCTACCCCACTCTGAGCCGAAACAAAATCGGAAGTAAAATTCATCACAACAGGAAGTGTAAAAAGGGTGACAATACTACTTATTGCGGTGAGAGTCACCGACAAAGCAACGTCACCTTTGGCGAGCATGGAGAAGACATTCGACGAACTGCCTCCCGGACAACATGCCACAAGAACAAGACCCATGAAATATACTGCCGGCAACTTCAATACCCATGCTATAACAAAAGCCACTACCGGTAGAAGAATTATCTGTCCAAACAACCCCAACAAAACCTTACCCGGCTGAGTAACAATACCTTTGAACGAATCTTTGGTCATTTCCGTTCCCAACAAAAACATCAATACAATGAGAATCGGAAGCACAATCCAAATAGTATTCATAAACGATAATACAATTTTCTACAATATATTAACTACTTATTTCACAGGCATTACTTCATTTCGAGCTCAATAATATAATCTATTTCTGTAGGAACTTTATCCAATTCAAATACAATACCCTCTTTTGTTTGTTTGAATTTCACGGGCTTACGAGTATCGAAATTTACTGCTTTAACAACTTTAGCCTTTATTGGTACAAAAAGAGTATTATCTTCAAGGTCAAGGATATGGACATATTGTTTATTACCTTTTTTGGTTGTAACACCCCAAGGGCGAGTAGTAACATCCCCCATTTGAGTACCATAAATAGTTTCGCCATATTTTGCAGTCCACTCGCCCATTTCTTTAAGACGCTCGAGAGCCAAAGCCGGGAGTTCTCCACTTGCTTGAGGGCCGATATTCATAAGGAGATTTGCACCTTTTCCGGCAGCACCCACAAGGAGATGGATAAGTTGTTTTAATGACTTATATTGTTGGTCTTCAACACGATATCCCCATATACGATTCATTGTCTCGCAAGTTTCAAGAGGGAGTCGACTAATCTCTTGACCACTAAGACCTGCATTATTTTCTCCCGGTAGGTCACGCTCAAAAATCTGGAAGTCCTCGCCTTCAAAAGGAGTCTGATGGTGGTTATTTGCTATTAAGATAGAAGGCTTAAGAGAGTGAATAAGCTGATACTGAGCAGGTAATTCCCAATTGAAAGGGGTTTTATCCTCATCATGATCCCACAATCCATCAAACCATATAGCATCAGGGTCGTAATTTTTAATCAACTCAGTAAGTTGGTTATTCATAAAATCATAATAGCTTTTCCAATTCGCTTTATCAGGGTCCTTTCCGGTACCACGTCCTGTTCGTCCCATCGGATAATCGTCACGGGTCCAATCTATATGAGAGTAATAAAAATGAACTTTCAACCCTTGACGGCGGCATTCATCAACAAGTTCACGAAGCACGTCACGATGAAATGGAGTAGCTTTAACTATATTATAATCAGTGAATTGAGAGTCAAACATAGAAAAACCATCGTGGTGACGGGTAGTGAAGCAAATATATTTTGCCCCGGCATTCTTAAAAGCACTAACCCACTCTTTTGCATCAAAATAGGCAGGATAAAAACCACGAGCCGCCTTGGCATACTCCTCTTTATCAACATCACGATTCTGCATATACCACTCGCCTTGTGCAAAAGTACTATATATGCCCCAGTGCAAGAAAATTCCAAATTTATGGCCGGCAAACTCTTCTCGAGCTTTAAGATTCTCAGCAGTAGGCTGATAACCGGCTGCCATAACAGATTGACAGAATAATACCGTCGTTATCAAAAACAATGCTAACTTATTGATATTTAATTTCATAATTATATTATTTTTATTTATTAATCTTTATATTTTTTACCTTCTCGATAGAGAATCAAAATCGGTGAAAAGTAATAATTTACTAAATATCATTTAAACCGGTGAGCAACCCATCAGTATATCCAAACCGGTGAAAAGTAAAAATTTACTTATAAAAAAGAATCTCAAACTCGAGCAAAAAATTATCTGTTCGAAATAGAGTCCGAATAAGTAGGTCTTTTCTTTTGAGCGCTCGAGCAAAAAAAATTATCTGTTCGAAATAGAATCCCCAATCCGAAAAATCAATCCCCTTTGGGTTAACCATCAAAGTTATTTCGGCTATCGTGCTGTAAGGTTTAATTTGAATCAATCCCCTTTGGGTTAACCATCAAAGAGTGAAAAAGATTTTTTAAAACATCTGTAAAGAGAACCGGTAAACTACTGATATTGTTGTTATACAATATTTTACAAAAATCCGTACAAGGATTTATATCAAAAAATCAGTCTATTCCAAAGTAAGATTTTGTTTCTAAATAATCTTTTTGCAGCTGTTCACGAAGTTTTTCCGAAGAGTCAAAACGGATTTCTTCACGGAGAAATTTCTCAAAAATAATTTGTAAACCCTTATCATATAGGTTTTCAGAAAAATTTATAAGGTGCACCTCAACAACTACCTCTTCTCCATTAAAAGTCGGGCGGCGACCGATATTCATCATAGCAGGTATGAATTTTGCCGATGGTTGACTAATTTCCTTTTTTGAAAAAGAATCATTATTTTCTACACCCATTTTCGAAAAATAGGAAGTATCACTAACAATAGAGCGCTGTTTAGAAATATTATCAGCATTAATACACTGTAAATCAGAAGAATTCTCCATATCACAAATTCTTACTGATACAATATAAACACCCTCTTTAGGAAGTAATTTAGCTTTATTTATATTTATATTAGCAGTAGGAAAACCAAGGGTTCTACCAATTTTAAATCCGTTCTCTACTACCCCACTAACAGAATATTTATAATCTAAATACTTATTTGCCAACGAAATATCACCATTTTGCAAAGCTTTTCGTATTTTACTACTGCTCACCTCAACACTATTCTCCGTAAATGCATCACAATGAAATATTTCAACGCCAAGCTCTTTACCTATACGTTTATAGCTTTCAAAATCAGTGATTTTATCACTACCGAAATGATGATCATAGCCCACAATAAGTTCTGTAACTCCGTAATTATCACGTAATAATGTAATAAAATCTGCAGAAGTCAGCCTTTGTATATCACTATTAAAATCAAGCATAAGGCAATTATCTACACCCGCATCATCGAGCAGAGATAATTTTTCTTCTTTTAACGACAGTAACTTAAGTCCGCATTCCGGTTTGAAAAAAAGCATAGGATGATTTGTAAAGGTCACCACAAGGGAGGAGAGTGATTTTTTTCTCGCCTCTCTTACCATAGTGTTTATCAGAAATTTATGACCATTATGCACGCCATCAAACATTCCGATAGTTGCCACCTTTTCGCTTTTCTCAATATCTTTTATCGAAAGCACATTCATAATATTACTTTACAAGAGCTTTTTTCTTATCTATATGGTGAGTAACTATTTCAAAAATAATCAAAGCCACAGCAGCAATCATACCTATACCGGCAAAATAATACCAGATATAATGGGCATTTGCACTCGCAGCAAGCCACTCTTCATGAGTTGAGAATAGGGTAGGGTCAGGACAATATTTACTAAGGAGAACGCCGGACAAACCAAAGCCCAAAATGGAGGAGAAGAAAGAATCTAATTGACTGAAACCTAAATACATTCCCTCTTCACCTTTTGGTGATTGCAAAGAGAAATATTCTAAATAACGAGGTGTTATAAAGCACTCGCAAAGACCTTGTAGCATGATACCGAGCACCAGCATAAGGGTAATAGGGTGCATACCTAAAATAGGGTCGTTTCCAAGCAAATTACCCGTCGACATTACCAAAGCGGCCACGGGAACAAGTATCATACCCACCACCATAGAGGTAAGTGCGGAATATTTCGACATCCATTTTGTAACTAAATTAACGAAAAGCACTACAACAAAAGGGTTTACGTTTGCAATCCAACCCGGTTTTGCGCTCTCTCCCGCCATACGGATAACGTATTTAGGCATCGAAGCATAGAGTTGTTGTTGGCACATCCAAAAACCGGTAGCGATAAAAATTAAGCAAAGTAAACGCTTATTAGTCAATCCTTTATATAATCCGTACCACACCTCTTTTATAGATTTTCCCTCACCTGCCGTGTTCACGGAACGATACATTAAAATCACCATAATCAAGGCGAGGAGGCATAGGATAACAGAGATAAAATTTACATAAATATAAGCTCGTTCACCTATCCAACCACGGAGTGGGTCGATAATGGATTTACCGCTAAAAGCACCAATATTTACAAGCATATAAAAGAGGGAATAACCGCGAGCTCTATTTTCTGTAGTTGTTTCGCGTGCCACTGAAGCACGGATGATACTTCTGATAAAACTACCTCCTACAATAAGGATAAGCAGTACCGGGATAATAAGCCATCGGAGGTTACTCTCTCGCAAACCATAATATTGTGTTTCGGTAACGAGGTTAGCAACAAGAGCAGCGGCACCTTCCGGAGCATCCGCATATTTTACGAGACCCAAGCCTTCGAACAAGTAGGGTAGTAGTCCCAAAAAAAGGTATCCTATCGGCATAAGAGTAAATGCCAAGATCATGGATTTTCGGTAACCTATTTTATCGGCATAAGCACCGGAAAAAATAGGCAACAGATACATCAATGCGGAAAAACCACCTGAAATAAGGCTTGCTTCAATATCATTAAAACCTAAAATATTAGAGAGGTAAAGGGTAATAGCAACAAAAATTGCATAATAAGCGGTTCGCTCAAGCATCTCTGCAACATTAGCAGTCCAGAATGCAGAAGAAAATTTGACTTTAGTAGTTGACATGAAATCTATTTATTTTGTTCGCAAAGTTAGCAAAAATATAGGGAAGAACCCTTAAATTTTTGCGGAAAATTCGATGAGGAGTAGGGAAATAAAAAAATAAGCGATTCTCAGAGGGTTTAATTCGGGTGAAAATAGGTGTAAACTATTGATGCTCTTGAAGTTGGCAAGATTTCTTTGAGTTCTTCCAAAGAGGCCAAAGAGATTCGTTTAACTGATTTGAAGTGTTTCAAGAGAGCTTTTTTACTTGTTTCTCCAATACCTTTGATAGAATCAAGTTCGGAAGATACCTGACCTTTACTGCGTTTATCGCGATGGAAAGAGATAGCAAATCTATGCACCTCTTCTTGAATTTCCGCAAGAAAACGGAAAAGTGAATCGGTTGGTTTAAGACCTATTGATTGAGGAGGAAAACCTACCAGCACTTCGGATGTAGTATGTTTATCATTTTTTGCGAGACCTACAATTGGTATATCAAGGTGAAGACAATCTACAACAACTTGTCGCACCGACTCCATGTGTCCTTTTCCACCATCGGTAAGAATGAGGTCGGGTAGGGGAGTGCCTTCGTTTACCATCCTGCTATAGCGACGATAAACCACTTCACGCATAGAAGCATAATCATCAGCACCATCCACTGTTTTAATAATGTATTTACGATAATCTTTTTTCGATGGTTTCGCCTTTTTATATACTACACAAGCAGCAACGGCATTAGTTCCTGAAATATTAGAATTATCGAAACACTCTATATGGTTTGGTAATTTATCGAGATGGAGTTTATCTTGAATATCTTTTAATATTTTAGTAGTACGCTGTTCGGGATTTAATTTTTCTGACTGCTTATATTTATCTACTCTGAATTGTTTTACATTTTGAATACTAAGGTCGAGTAATTTCTTTTTATCACCACGTAAAGGCACGATGAATTCGGCATTTTCGAGTTCCACATCCGGAATAAAAGGCACAATAATTTGGTTTGAAATACTCTTAAAGCGGTCGCGAAGTTCTACAATAGCCAGTGCAAAAATCTCCTCTTTCGGTTCATCTAAAGTCTTTTTGTATTCTATAGTAAAACCCTGCACTACACAACCTCCATTAATACGAAGCATATTGATAAAAGCACTTTGTTCGTCTTCATCATAAGCAAATACATCTATGTCATTATCAGAGGTAGTTGTTATTACAGTTTTAGACTGATAATTTACGATGGAATCGTATTTATTTTTAATTTCCTGCGCCTCTTCAAATCGATAATCAGCGGCGAGATTATTCATTTTTTGAAGGAGATAATCGGTGATAATATGAGATCTACCTTTAGCAATTTCTCTTATTTCGTTAATAAAAGCATTATAATCTTCTTGAGATTGGTATCCTACACAAGGGGCATTACATTTTTTAATATGATATTGCAAACATAAATCGTATTTCCCTTTTGAAATTTCGTTAGGTAAAATATTAAGTTTACAGGTTCGCACCGGATAAATTTCACGAATTAATTCGAGTAGGAGGTCGAGAGTATAAGAACTTGGATAAGGACCGAAATAATCGGCGCCTTTAAATACTTGACGTGTTTTAAAAACACGCGGAAAAGGCTCTTTAGTAATACAAAGCCAAGGATAAGTTTTGCCATCTTTCAGCAAAATATTATACCTTGGCTGATATTTTTTTATGAGGTTATTTTCGAGGAGTAGTGCATCTGCCTCCGAATTAACGCAAATATATTTTAAGTCGTAAATATTGTTTACGAGGATATTAGTTTTTACAGAATCGTGCTCTTTATTAAAATAAGAAGAAACTCTACGTTTAAGATTTTTTGCTTTACCAACATAAATAATATCACCGGCTTTATTAAAATATTGATACACCCCGGGGGTAGAAGGCATTATAGATATGATACTTTTTAAATAATCCAATCTTTTATTCATACTAATACCTCAATAAAAATTTATACAATGATAATATTATTATTTAGTTAAAGAAAAAAATCTCTATAGCAGATTACATCAAAAAAACACCTTAAAAAATATATTAATATTTTATTAAAGAGTCGACATCAATATCTTTATCAAAAACTTTTCTACCCTCTAAAAACTCCAATTCAACGAGAAAATTTACATATATTTTTTTAACACCAAATTTTTTTACAAGTTCACAAGCAGCCTTCATGGTACCGCCGGTAGCCAATAAATCATCATGAATTAAAACAACATCATTTTCGGAAAGAGCATCAGAGTGCATCTCTATAATATCGGTACCATACTCTTTACTATATGAAACTTGAATAGTATCGGCAGGTAATTTTCCTTTTTTACGAACAGGAACAAAACCAACACCTAATTTATTACCAAGTATTGGAGCCATAATAAAACCTCGAGATTCTATACCTACAACTTTTGTAATACCCTTATCCTTGTATCTTTTATACATTTCATCCTCAAAAAATTTCATACAATCGGCATTTTTAAAAGCTGTAGTCAAATCTTTAAAAATTATCCCTTTCACCGGAAAATCTACAATATCACGAATATTGTTCTTTACCTTATCTACTGTCATAATATTAAATTTAAAAATAAGAATGTTCCACGTGGAACATATTATATGATTAATAAATTATTTAAAATTTTACTTCTTATACAATGTATTAAAATTTACTCCCTGATAAAAGTAAGTATATTCTATTAAAAAATACTCTTTTAAATTAATAAAAAAGGGTAGAAGAAATTATCTTCCAAGAAGTACTAAAAGCACATTAATATCATTAGGTGATACTCCGGGAATACGTGATGCTTGACCAATAGTTTTAGGTCTGATAGAACTGAGCTTTTGACGTGCCTCGGTAGATAAAGATTGTAAACTGTTATAATCAATACTTGCCGGTATATTTATATATTCCAATCTTGATAATTTATCTGCAATCATTTTCTCTCTATCTATATAACCACTATATTTTATTAAAATTTCAGCGGCTTCAAGTATTTCTTCTTTTCTATTTGCTAATTTTTCTTTGGCTAATAAATTATTTATAAAAACAGAAAAATCAGGCAAAAGTGCTTGTAGTATATCACAATTTAGTTGTGGACGTAGTATTAAGTCAAATAATTTGGTAGTCTGCTTAAGCGGAGAAATATTATGTTCTGTAAAATAAGAATTTACTAATTCTGCTTTTACAGAATAAGCTTTTACATAATTAATAATATCATCTATAGCTTGTCTCTTACTTGTCATTAAATCATAACGGTATTTATCTGCCAAACCTAAATTATAAGATTTTTCTGTTAACCTCATATCTGCATCATCCTGTCTCAATAAAATACGATATTCAGCACGCGAAGTAAACATACGATATGGCTCATCAACACCTTTTATTACCAAATCATCTATAAGAACACCTATATAAGATTCATCTCTTCCAAGAACAAAAGTATCATTTCCTACACATTTTAAGTGAGCATTAATACCTGCAATAAGACCTTGACCGGCTGCTTCTTCATAACCGGTAGTACCGTTTACTTGTCCCGCAAAAAATAAATTATTTATATATTTACTCTCTAATGTATGATGTAATTGTGTTGGATCGAAAAAATCGTATTCTATTGCATATCCGGGTCGATAGGCAACCATATTTTCAAGTCCCGGTACTGTACGTAATGCTCTAAACTGAATATCCATCGGCAAAGAAGAAGAAAAACCGTTTATATAATATTCTTGAGTGGTTTCTCCCTCCGGCTCTATAAATAGTTGATGTTGATCTTTATCAGCAAAAGTAATTATTTTAGTCTCTATACTAGGACAGTATCGCGGTCCTATACTTGTAATCTGACCGTTGTAAAGAGGAGAATCTTTTAAACCGGAACGTAAAATATCATGAGTAGATGTATTAGTATATGTAATCCAACAAGGACGCTGTTTTAATTTACGATGAACAATATCAAGATAAGAAAATTTATGAAAATCATTTTCACCATCTTGTCGTTGTAACTTATTGAAATCTATACTATTACCATCTACACGCACGGGAGTTCCCGTCTTCATTCTATCGTATTTAATACCAAGTTGTTTTAATTGCTCTGTAATTCCATAAGAAGCGGGTTCGGAAATTCTACCTCCCGAAATTTTAACTTTTCCTATATGCATTAAACCGTTAAGGAAAGTACCGTTTGTGAGAATAACAGTTTTAGAATAAAATTCACAACCAAAACCGGTAATTACACCTATAACTGTATTATTTTTTATAATTAATTGGTTTACAATATCTTGCCAAATATTTAGATTAGGAGTTTTGTCGAGCGTTTCTCGCCATTTCATAATAAATTGCATCCTATCGCTTTGAGAACGAGGACTCCACATGGCGGGTCCTTTACTGCGATTAAGTAAACGAAACTGAATGGCAGTAGAATCCGTAACAATACCTGTATATCCTCCTAAGGCATCTATTTCTCTGACTATCTGACCTTTAGCAATACCTCCAATAGCCGGATTACAGCTCATCTGAGCTATTTTATTCATATCCATTGTAATAAGAAGAGTTTTACTACCAAGATTGGCAGCGGCAGCGGCAGCTTCACATCCGGCATGTCCTCCTCCTATTACTATCACATCATATTCGAACTTCATAAACACAATATTACAAATACAAAGGTACAACAAATTTAATTTTAAAAAAAATAGAAAATATAAAATTAGCTATATCTATGCAAATTATTGAATTACAGAAAATTAATAATAAATATAAGAAATAAGAATTAAATATGAAATTGAATAAGAATGGAAAAAGGATATAATTATGGTATATGAAAATACTTAATATTAAAATAAGAGATTATTCTGCCTTAAGATAATAGAGAAAATAATAGTGAGTATAAAAAAAAACGGGTAGAAAAATAAAATTTTAGAGATCAAAATAAGAAATAGGATGAGCTTTATAAGAGATGAAAAACATAATAAACAATAAGAATTTTCATGTTGAAAACGATGTTGAAAATTAAAGTTAATTTATAGATAAAATAAAGATTACCAGATAAATAAAAATAAATAGGATGTTGAAAAAAATGTGGAAAATTTTATAAATAAAAAGTTGAAAAATTATTTGGTTAATGGGAAATAATAAATACGTAAAAAGAAAATTTTAATAGCATAATTTTTTATCAACTTTTTTACAAACAATTTTAAACATACAATTCAACAACATAAATATAAAGAAATCAGGAAATTAAATTAGTTATCAACACTTTCAACAGCTAATAATAAAGATAGAAAAATATTTAAATAAAAAATTTCTATTATTATTTTATTTAGATTGTTGAAAACTCCTGCAATAAATACAATCTTAAATTTTTATTATTATTTACTTACCTATAAATATATTCTTTGAATTACACATATATAAGGTATAAAAGAGAAGTAATATATCTTTTATAATCTTATTCCGATAAAAAATTTACTCATTGCAATTATTGCAAATGTCGATAGAAGCGCGATTATCTATCAGGCGTTTTCTAAAGTTGATAGCTTTTTCACACTTCATAATTTTTTTAAGATTATAATTATATACCGGGTCGCTAATATTTCCAAATACAAAATTACAATTTTTATCGAAACAACAAGGCACTACATTACCATCAGAAGAGATAACAGCTCCTGACCATGCTCGGAAACATGGGTGATGAATATCTTTTTTGGTAATCCATACACCATTTTCTTTTTTATATCTTCTATATTTTTCATTTTTTGGAAGTAAATAAAAATCATTATCAGGATTAAGGAGTTGTGCACTTTTTATAGAGCAGATATCTACATGATGAATTTTACAGAGATTTTTAAAATCATCAATCTCATTTTCATTAAAATTGAAGACTATGAATTGAGCTTCTATTTTTGGAGATTTTGAATTAAATTTCTTTTTAGCAGAAACAATATTATCTATTGCAGCAATAGCTTTATCTAGTTTACCGCCAACTCGGTATTTAGAATAGCTTTTTTGCGTGGTTCCATCGATAGAAATTATAATTCTATCCAGTTTCGACAACACCAATTTTTCTGCGATTTCATCGGTAATTAATTGTCCGTTAGTAGAGGTTTGTGTATAGATATTATATTTACAAGCTTCCGAAACAAAATCAAAGAAATTTTTATTCATCAGAGGTTCGCCTTGAAAATATAGAATAGTATTAAGCAGGTATTTACCATTGACTTCCAATAATTTTTTATAAATATTGAAATCGAAAAAATTCTTAACTCTAGATATATTGTTATTCCCCTTCATGCATTGAGGGCAAGAAAGGTTACACACGCTACTTATCTCAATAGAAATAAAAGAAGGATAACCCAAATAAAAATCTTTTTTTGTCAATCGAGAAATAGCGTAAGATACTACTGCAAAGCAAAAATTTACCGATTTTCTAATATTAATAAACTTTAAAATATACATTAAAACGAGCTTATTTAGTTGAAATACCAAGAAATAGTGAAATACTTTTACTTTATAATAAATTGAAATTCAATAAATTAATACTCATAAAAAAAAATATTCACTTTTTCGGTGCAAAGGTAGATAAAATAATTTGTATTATTTGTAAATTTGCACCTAATTAGATACTTAGTGTTTGGACTATAAAGAAACAAAACAACCAATAAAATTATATTATTATTTTATGAAAAAACAGACATTACTACTTACATTGGCAATTGTAATTTTGACAATGTTCGGGTGTAAACCACCAAAGGAGTTTATTGACAGTATTAAGATGACTCCTTCACCTGCTGAGTATAAAGGTGGTAAAGTACAACTTACTTTTGAAGGTACATTCCCTGAGAAGTATTTTACAAAGAAAATGACTATGACCATAGTACCTGTATTGACTTGTGCTGACGGAAAAGTTTTCAAAGGAGAACCTATTACTTATCAAGGAGAAAAAATCGAAGGTAATGACAAGACTATCAAATACAAAGTTGGTGGAAAATATACACAAACAGCTACTTTCGATTACTCTCCATCAATGGAAAGTTGTGTAGTAAGCCTTGAAGCTACAGTACATACATCTAAAAAAGATTATGCTTTAGAACCTGTTATTGTAGGAAAAGGTACAAATATCACTCCACTTCTTGTATCAACAGCTCCTGGAACAGGTGATTTACAAGCAGTAATCACTCCTGATAAATTTCAACGTATTATCGAAGAGAAAACTGAAGCTCAAATCAACTACTTGGTTAACCAATCATTAGTACGTAATTCAGAGCTCAAAAACGAAAACGTTGTAAATTTAGCAAAAGCTATCAAAGAAGCAAAAGATGCAGAAAATAAAGAGTTGAAAAATATGGAAATCAGCTCATACGCTTCTCCTGAAGGTGCACAAGATTTCAACGAAGAACTTTCCGGCAAACGTGGTAAAGCTGCTGAAAAATATGTAAATCAACAACTTAAGAAAATCAAAGCTGAAATGGCTATTGATTCTAAAACTACAGCAGAAGACTGGGAAGGCTTTAAAGCACTTGTTGAAAATTCAACTCTTGAAGATAGAGCCCTTATCTTACGCGTTCTTAGCATGTATTCCGATCCTGATCAAAGAGAGAAAGAGATTAGAAATCTTTCTGCCGCTTATAAATTAATCGATGAAGACATTCTTCCACAACTCCGTCGTTCTAAAATGACTCTCGTTGTTAATGTTATAGGTAGAAGTGATGAAGAGATTGCCGCTCTTGCCGATTCAGATCCAAAACAACTTAGCGTAGAAGAAATTCTTTATGCCGCTACTCTTACTAACGACATGAATAAAAAAGCAAATATCTATGCTAAAGCTACTGAACTCTATCCAAACGACTACCGTACTTATAACAACTTAGGTATGGCACAATATGAGCTTGGTAAACTTAATGAAGCTTCACGTGCATTTGCAAAAGCTCTTGAATTAGCTCCTGAAAATGCAGCTGTTAACTACAATAACGGTCTTATCGCTCTTGCTAACAACAAAATAGATCGCGCTAAAGAATTATTCGGTAAAGCAGGTGGTGTAGGTAATGGTCTTAACTATGCTAACGGTGTAATAGCTATCCTCGAAGGTAACTATAAAAAAGCTGCTGATTTATTCGGTAATGCTACTACTAATAATGCCGCTCTTGCAAATATCCTTAACGAAAACAACGGTGCCGCTCGCAAAGCTCTTGATAATAACGAAAGAGCAAATGCTACTACTTCTTATCTTAAAGCTATCCTTGCAGCTCGCACTAATAATGTTGAAGAACTCGTTAAAAACTTGTCAAACGCTATCAAAGCTAACCCTGACTACAAAGCTAAAGCCCTTAAAGATGTTGAGTTTATCAACTTCCTTGAGAACGCCGCTTTCGCTGCTTTATTAAAATAATTTATTGAGTTTATTTATAATCAAATATGGGGAAGATATATTTTTGTATCTTCCCCCTTTTTTTTGTGTAAAAATAAGATTATTTCATTTGTATTCAAATAATTATTTGTACCTTTGTAGATTGTTAATTATATTGGAGTAAGAGTGTTTTATTTTTTACTTTTGAAGATATGAAAAAATCAATTTTTATTATTTTGGCTTTTACCATTTTTTGTCTAACTTCTTGCAATAATGGTCAAGAAAAAAATTATTTTGAAAAGTTTGAATATCACAATTCATTCAGTTATAATCCTAATGGTAATGTAATTAATTTTGATTATGTATTCTTTTTACCATCAAAAGAGATGAATTCTACTGTAGCTAAGGCTATAAAAGATTCGGTATTTAAAGATTTGTATTTTGAAAATATTGATTTTACTGTAGATAATTATAAAGATGTTATTGACCAATACATAAAAATTTTTGTAGATACTACCTTTAAAACCGATGATATTTATTTGACCGATTTTGATTATGAATATTATTTTTTTAAAGCGGATTCATTATACTTTTTGAATGAATATATAATAGGAAAAAATTTTTATACGGAATATTATACCGGTGGTGCTCACGGTATGTATAGTTATTATTACACCTATTTCGATGCTAATACCGGCATTGTATATGATTATAACAATGTTTTCAGTGATAAAGAAAAGGTGTTGGATATGATAAATAAGAGGTTGAATAAAATGGATGAAAATAATGAAATATCTTTCTTCCCATTTTTATTCGATAGCAATGATATAGCACCGCAATTTGAATTAAAGCCCGACACAATGGTGTTTGTTTTCAATCCTTATGAGGTAGCTTGTTATGCAGATGGTGTGGTAGATGTACCTTTTGCTTTTGAAGAAATAAAAGATTATATGAATAATAACACTCCGATATATAAGTATTTTAATAAAAAATAAAGGAGGAATATTATGGCAACTCCTAAACACGTTATCAGAAAATCTAAACAAATAATCAAGTCGGATTTAACCGGAAAGATATTGAATTATTTCAAGGAAAATCCTACTAAAGTGGTAAATTATAAGCAGATATTATCGGCTTTAAATTTACAAAAAGCCAATTTACGCGACGTAGCAATAACTATTTTAGATAGCCTTGAGCATGCAGGCAAGATACAAGAAGTGCAATATGGCAAGTATAAAGCCAATATGCGTATGGGGCATGTTACCGGAATTATCGACCGTCAATCTGTAGCAAAAAAAACTTATCTTATTCCGGACGATGGAGGAGAGAATATTCTCATTGCAGAGAGATCTATGGGTTGTGCATTGAATGGCGACCATGTAGAGGTACAACTCTATCCACGTCGACCGGGTAGAGAGCAAGAGGGAGAAGTAATAGAAATTCTTGAGCGTAAAAAGAATGAATTTGTAGGAATACTCGATGTGAAAGAGTCGTTTGCATTCCTTTGTGTGGACAAGAAATTGCTAACAAAAGACATCTTTATACCGAAAGAAAAACTCAATGGAGGTAAGAACGGTCAGCGCTGCATAGGAAAGATAGTAAACTGGACGGATAAGGATAAAAGTCCTGAAGGCGAGATTATTATGGTACTCGGAGATGTAGGGAATAACGAAGCTGAAATGCATTCTATCCTTGCAGAATTCGGATTGCCTTATAGTTACCCGAAAGAGGTAGAGGAGGCTGCAAACAGAATACCTGATAATATACCGGCAGAAGAGATGGCAAAACGTGTGGATATGCGAGATGCTGTAACCTTTACTATCGATCCGCGTGATGCAAAAGATTTTGATGATGCCCTATCTATCAGGAAATTAGATAATTCACTTTGGGAAGTAGGCGTGCATATTGCCGACGTTAGTTATTACGTCACACCGGGTAGCATTATTGATAGAGAAGCTTATAAACGCGCTACATCTATTTATCTTGTCGACAGAACGATACCAATGTTGCCCGAAAGGCTTTGCAATAACCTTTGCTCCCTCCGTCAAGACGAAGACAAACTCGCTTATTCCGTAATATTTACAATGAACGAATTTGCAGAGGTAAAAGATTATAAAATATGCCGAACAATAATCAGGTCGAACAGAAGATTTACTTACGAAGAGGTACAGCAGATAATAGAGAGCGGAGAAGGAGAATATAAACAAGAGATTTTAAAACTCAATGAGTTTGCCAAAATACTTCGTACACAGCGTTTTGCCAAAGGAAGTATAGCTTTTGAGCGTACGGAAGTGCGTTTTGAAATAGACGAAAAAGGCAAGCCACTGAGTGTATATTTCAAAGAGTCGAAAGAGGCAAACAAATTGGTAGAAGAGTTTATGCTCCTTGCAAATAAAACCGTTGCTCATCATATCGGAAAGCCAAAAGGTGGAGATGCCAAGAAAGCAAAAACTTTTGTCTATCGTATTCATGATGTGCCTAATCCGGATAAATTAGAAAATTTCAGCACTTTTATTCGCCGTTTCGGTTATAAATTAAAAACGACGGGAAAAAATAGTGAAGTATCGTCAGCAATTAATAATTTGCTCGACCAAGTAGAGGGCACCAAAGAGCAAAATTTGATAGAGACACTTGCCGTGCGCTCTATGGCAAAAGCTATTTATTCTACCGAAAATATCGGTCATTACGGTTTGGCATTCGATTACTATACACATTTTACTTCACCGATACGTCGTTATCCGGATTTGATGGTGCACAGACTTCTTTCTCTTTATGCCGAAGGCGGTAAGTCGGTGAATAAAACAGAGTATGAAGAGTATTGTGAGCACTCCTCCGATATGGAGCAATTGGCGGCACAAGCCGAAAGAGCGTCAATAAAATACAAACAAGTGGAATATATGTCGTACCACCTTGGACAAGTGTATGATGGAGTTATTTCCGGGGTCACTGATTGGGGTATTTATGTAGAACTCAATGAAAACAAGTGCGAAGGTATGATTCCGATACGAAGCCTTGATGACGACTTTTATGAATTCGATGAGAAAAACTACTGTATCATAGGGCGTCATAACCACAAACGCTATCAATTAGGTGACGAACTTACAGTGAAGATTATACGTACTGACCTTGTTAAGAAACAAATAGATTTAGAAATAATTTATTAAACATACTATTATGGAAATGATGAAAAGTTTTTTTGGATACTTGATAGTTGCGGTATCCATAGTATTATTCGGTTGGTTTATTAAAACCGGTATGGATAATAAAACGTATAGTAACAGAACGATAAGTGCGAGGGGAGTATCCGAGCGTCAAGTAGAAGCAACTACCGGTGTGGGACAACTCTTTGCAAGTGTTTATAACGACGATTTGAACCAACTTAAAAGCATTTCGGAAGAGCAAATAGCACAAATAAAATCTTTTGTAAAGAAATATGGCTTTGAAGATAGTGAAATAGAGGTTATTTGTAGTATTACCGACCGTCATAAAGATTATGTAGGAGATATTAAATATCGCCCTGTAGAGAGATATTCATCTAATTTTCAAGTAAAAATACTCACTAATAAAGCGAAAGAACTTTATAATCTGCAAAAAAATTTAGGAAATCTATTGGATGAGAGCGGAATATTGTTGGATAGCAATTATTTCAATTACGACTATAATGATTTGAATAGTGTAAAACCTGAGATGATAACCGAGGCAACAGTATCAGCCAGGGAGTCGGCCGACAGATTTGCACAAGACAGCAATAGCAAGATAGGTAAAATAAAATACGCCAATCAAGGTTATTTTTCTATTGACCCAATAGAAGGTGTAGAGCCTTATATACTTAAAGTTAGAGTAGTAGTATCGGTAGAATTTTATTTAGACTAAATAAATATGGAAATCAACGTATTGGAAAGAGCAGATAAAGCCAAAGAATTATTTAAGCAAGGCTATAATTGTTCTCAATCGGTATTAATGGCATTTGCCGATGTTTTCAACTTGGAACCGACTTTAGCGGCTGCATTTACGAGTGGTTTCGGAGGTGGAATAGGTCGTATGCGCGAAGTATGCGGAGCTTGTAGCGGCATGTTTATGGTGGGTAGTCTCGCCATTCCGGCTGTCGACCCGGCAGATAAAGAGACAAAAGCCCGTAATTATCAACTTATGCAAGATATGGCTGCCGAATTCAAGCAAGAGTGTGGCTCTATTATCTGCAGAGATTTACTCGGTCTTGACAAGAAAAACGAAACCTCGATACCTGAAGAGCGCAACGAGGAATATTATAAAAAACGCCCTTGTGCCGACATGGTTCATCTGGCTGCAACAATAGTAGGCAAGCGCCTTAATATCATTTTAAAAGAGCGTTAATGCGACTTGTAATTCAGCGAGTGCTCGAAGCCTCGGTAACAATAAATGGCGAGATTTTCAGCAGTATCGGTAACGGACTGATGATACTCGTTGGCATTGAAGAAGCGGATAACGACAGTGATGTAGAATGGCTTACTTCAAAAGTGGTGAAACTTCGTATTTTCGACGATGAAAACGGAGTTATGAATAGGTCGGTACTCGACGTTGACGGAGAGATACTTGCCGTGAGCCAATTCACATTGCATGCCCTTACGGAAAAAGGAAACCGTCCGAGCTATATCCGCGCCGCAAAACCGGACATCTCCTTGCCTTTGTACGAGAAATTCTGCAATGTGCTTCAACAAAAACTCGGTAAAACGGTTAAAACCGGTGTTTTTGGTGCCGATATGAAAGTGGCATTGATAAACAACGGACCCGTAACTATATTAATTGATTCTAAAAGAAGAGAATAAAAACGAAGTGACGGTATTTTTTATCGTCATAAAGAATATATATTAAAAAATATATTATGGAGAAATTTAAAGAACTATACGCTCAGTATGATTTCAATTTTACTGATGACGATGTAAAGAAAGAAGTAGAGAAGATATTATCGGAGAATTACGATAAATACAATAACGTCGAAACTTATAAGCAATGCTTTAATTTAATAGATCTTACCTCATTAAACTCATGGGATACAGAAGAGGAGATAGGAGCTATGATGGAGAAAGTAAATACTTTTCAGGAGCATTATAGCGACATGCCCAATGTAGCGGCGGTATGTGTATACCCGGCTTTAGTGCCTGCGGCGAAAGCCACTTTAGAGGCGGAAGGTGTAAATATTGCGGCAGTATCGGCATGTTTCCCTTCATCACAAACCTTTATCGAGGCGAAAATAGCGGAAGTAGGACTCACCGTTGCAGCCGGTGCCAACGAAATAGACGTGGTGATATCGCTTGGAAAATTCTTTAGCGGATTCCATACCGAAGTCTTTGACGAACTCTCTGAGATTAAGGCCGCTTGCGGTGCCGCACATCTGAAAGTGATTCTTGAAACAGGAGCAATGCATAACATGAAAGAGATAAAACAAGCCTCTTTGATTGCTATGAATGCCGAAGCCGACTTTATAAAAACCTCTACCGGCAAAACACAACCGGCTGCTACCCTCGAAGCAGCCCTCGTAATGTGCAAAACTATTAAAGAATATTATAATAAAACAGGCATAAAAGTGGGCTTTAAACCTGCCGGAGGAATATCTACTACCGAAGATGCAGTGAAATATTACACTATCGTACGCACAATCCTCGGTGAAGAATGGATGAATAACACATTATTCCGCTTCGGTGCCAGTCGTCTTGCTAATAATCTATTGTCAAGTATCTATAAAAAAGAGGTGAAATATTTCTAATTGGATATATGACGATATAATGAAGAATATAAAGTATTTTTTTAAAACATATTACCTTACAATGATAGTAGCTATAATTATATTGCTACTATCGGTGTTGAGATTTGATAAAGTATCGGAGAAAATTTCTTTTGAATGGGCTGATAAAGTGGTTCATTTCATAATGTATTTCTGTTTGTGTACTGTTTTACTTTTGAATGGATCGAGATATCATAAGAAACAACTCTCTATATTATACCTTATTTGGTCAGGAATAATAGTAATACTTTATGGTGTCTTGATGGAATTTTTACAACAGTTTATCTCTTATCGAGGAGCCTCTTTGTACGATATGTTGGCAAATTCTTTTGGAGTAATATTTGCCATAATATGTTTTATTTTTGTATCAACATTGATTTTTAATGGCAAGCGAAAGTAAATATTTCTATGAGATGGCACTATCACAGATGTTTATGGTAGGGCCACGTACCGCACGGGTGTTGATAGAAAACTTAGGTTCGGCAGAAGCCGTTTTTAAAGAGAAGCCCGAATTTTTAAAAAAAGTGGGTTCGGTAGGGAGTTATTTGGCAGATGAATCATATCGACAAATTGCTCTGAAAAGGGCGGAGAATGAGGTTGCTTTTATAGAGAAGAATAATATAGAAACGCTCTATTATTTTGCTGATAACTACCCTAATAGGCTCAAACAATGTGTCGATGCCCCGTTGCTGCTTTACAAAAGCGGAAGTGCCAATCTCGATGCCAAGAGGGTTGTTGCCGTGGTGGGAACTCGAAAAATTACCCAATACGGAAAGGATATGGCAACAAATCTTATCAAGCAGCTGTCGGAGTCGGTAGATGATATCATTATAGTAAGCGGACTTGCTTATGGAGTAGACATAGTTTCTCACCGCGCGGCATTGGAATTCGGTATTCCAACAGTGGGTGTTGTGGCTCATGGCGTGGACACAATATACCCATCGGCACATAAGAATGTAGCCGCACAGATGGTTACCGGTAGCGGAGCGGTGATAACGGAATATATGTCGAAAACCAATCCCGACCCGCAGAATTTCGTGCAACGAAACAGAATAGTGGCAGGAATGAGCGATGTTACTATAGTAGTAGAGTCGGCAAGTAAAGGCGGTGCCCTTATCACTGCCAATCTCGCTAATGATTATAACAGAGATGTGATGGCTTTTCCGGGCAGAGTGGGTGATGAATACTCTTCCGGATGCTTGAAACTAATCAAAGAGCATAAAGCAGAGATGATTACATCTGCCGAAGATGTGCTTAAATTGATGAATTGGGAGAAGAATATTGTGAAAGAGCAAACCCTTTTCCCCGTTATTGACGAAGTGCAACAAGCTGTTCTCGACCTATTGAAAAAAGAGAATATGCTCCATATAAATATTATCAGTAATGCTATTAATTTGCCGATACAAAAAACGTCGGCATTGCTAACGGAGATGGTTTTCGACGACCTTATCCAGCAGTTACCGGGTGATATTTATGCCCTTAGATAATAGTTATGAAAGAAAAGATATATATAATTATTACTTTTTTGATAATACTGTCGGTATCATTATTCACTATTTTCGGGTGTGCCAACAGAGGTCAGGGTCCTCAAGGGGGACCTAAGGACCTTATTCCTCCGAAATATTTGAAAAGCATACCTGAGCAGGAGGCCCTTAATGTAACAACGCCTACTGTAGAGCTCTTTTTCGACGAGATTGTTCTTGTAGAAAGCAGCTTTGAAAAAGTAATTATCTCGCCACCGCAAAAAACTGCTCCTACCATTAAAGCATTGGGAAAGAAAGTGAAAGTGCAGTTGCGTGACTCTCTTTTGCCAAACACCACATATACTATCGATTTTACCGATGCTATTGTGGATAATAATGAGCGTAACAAATTAGATGGTTTCACTTTTTGCTTTGCCACCGGCGACCATATCGACTCGCTTAAAATATCAGGTTTTGTTGTGGATGCTCAGAGCCTTAACCCCGTGCCCGGTATTTTAGTGGGTGTACATTCTAACCTCGACGATACCGCCTTTACAAAAATACCTTTTAACCGTATTACCAAAACTAATTCTCGCGGAGAGTTTACTATCAGCAATATCGCTGAGGGAACTTATAAGATATTTGCTCTTAGCGACATAGGCTCTAATTACTTCTTTGACATTCCTACCGAGCAGATAGGATTTATCGACTCGCTTTTTATTCCACAATGTAGCGTTTCGATTCATTACGACACACTATTCACCAATAAATTGGATAGCGTAACCGGCGATACGATAGAGAGAAATGTTATTGATACTATTATCCCTCATATAGTTCATAATTTTACGCCGGATAGCGTTTTGCTACAAGTATTTACAGAAAAAAATCATATACAAAATCTGTTGAAATCCGAACGCCCCGAGCGACATAAAGTGGCTACATACTACAATATCAGTTGCGATACATTGCCGATATTGCGCCCGTTGGATGTGCCGGATTCCATTTTCAATAATATAATGCAGATTAATGAAACCAAAGATACTATAGTATATTGGTTTAGCGACTCCCTATTAATTCAAAGAGATACACTGCAATGCGAGTTGACATATCGGAAAACCATTAATGACACGCTGCGTTGGCAGACGGATACACTCAATTTTATCTATCGTGCGCCGCGTGGCAAACAGACAACGGAAAAGCCGGAAGAGAGGCTTTTTAAGCATAACGCCTCTTCTTCTTTTGATGTGTATAAACCCCTACAACTCACCTTTATTGAGCCCGTGAATATCAATGACACAGTGCATTACCAACTTCAACATCAGGTAGATACAATCTGGAAAGATTTAAATTCACAATTGGTGAAAAAAGATAGTATAGGACTTTGCTATCAGATAGAATATAATTGGAAACCGGAAACGCGATATAGATTGATGATCGACTCCGCACTCTTTGTTTCCTTCTTCGGTAAGGTGACAAAAGCGGAAAAGATGGATTTTACCATTAAGTCGCTCGAAGAATACAGCACTTTTATTGTGGAATTAA
>SAMEA3663026__coassemble_250_pt1 | contig 67488 bp, 57 predicted proteins | sample SAMEA3663026__metabat2_low_PE_015 | metagenome-assembled genome bin SAMEA3663026 (sample SAMEA3663026) | pig gut metagenome | biome: pig gut; feature: pig-associated habitat; material: faeces | place: France | collected 2012
ACACGAAAATAGGAGATAAACACCTTATGATTAGTGTTTACCTCCTACTCGATTTCTGATTTTATTATTTCCCTTTTTATAATTCTTCTTTTTATTTTCCACTACTTCTCCTAATGTCGGCGAGGATCATCGCGTATTCTGGAATGTTATCCGCCCTGTTAAGGATGGCTTCTGGAATGCTCACCATCCCGGCGACCGCTGGAATTGTAAGTGCTCTATCGAGCAAACCGATAAGGATGTTACTCCCGTGCCTCACGGCCCGGTAGAGAAGGGTAGCACTCCTTCTCGTGGCCTCGACAACAACCCCGGTAAGGATGCCAAACTCTTCAACGAAAAGCACCCTTACTTCCCCCGTAACTGCTCCGCTTGCCCTTTCAAAACAGCAAGCCTCCGCGCCCTTTTCCACTCGCTTGCTGACAAAAAGAATTGCTATGCTTGTAATAATATATCTGAAGCTATTAACACTAATCTCACCGTCAGAGATGCTTTTATAAGGATACAAAATGGTGAAGGTTATTATAGAGATAATTTACGAATTATAATAAAAAATTGTAAATACAAAAAATTGCAAAATAGAATATATAGTGCGCTTAACGAATCATCTAATGACTTTGATAATCTATTATCAACTGCCAAAAAAATAATAGATAATGATAAAAATACAGAAGTATATATACTCCCCAATCCTATGGGCGTAAAATCTATGGATATAATAATTAAAAAAAGAAATTTTTTAGGCGGTTACGACGTAAAAACTATTAGCGGTAAAAGCTCTGTTTATAATAGACTCAGCGAGTCAATAACTCAGTCATACCGAGTTATATTAAACCTTACTATTAATTACAATTTAAGAAATTTATATAAAGAAATCAAAAAGTATTTTTATGCAAATAAAGAGGCAATAGAAGTAATTATATATAAAGGGAAAAAGGAAATAAAAATAGATAGAAATTTAATGACTGAAATGGAATTTAGAAAATTATTTAGATAAAAAAAGCAGCATCCTTCGATGCTGCTTTCGCGGTGTGCGCTCCCTGCAGTGACCGCCCGTCGGAAGTGATGCCGAGACACTCTCACTCTTCACAAGTGGAGTGATGCAAATATACAACCTTTTTTTTATCCACCAAAACTTTTAAAAAAATTTTTATGTCTCCTGAAGAATTCTTACAAACAGTCCAAAATCACAGTGAAAAAATCGCTTTTGCTTTCGAGCGTAAAATTCCTCTTAAGGTCGGTAATGCCGGCAAATCTCATTTTAAAGAGAATTTTAGAAGGGGTGGTTTTGTCGACAAAAACCTTACCAAATGGAAACCTTCCAAGCGTATAGGTAGAGCTAAAGGTGCTAAGGGTCAATATGGTACGCTCCTTTCTGCTCGTAACTATCTCTACAATTCCATCAACTATCGCGCTCTTCCTTACCAAGTGGTTATATACACTCGCGTGCCTTATGCTATCGTCCATAACGAGGGCCTCCGTGCCGGACGTGGCAAGGGGTTTAAAATGCCTAAACGCCAATTTATCGGCGATTCTGCCGTCTTAAACAATAAAATTTCTATTATTATTGATGAAGAATTAACCAAAATTCTCGATTTATGAATACTCCAAAATCATTTTTTAGTCATTTTTTTCTCGACTTGCAGGATTTTTTGAATAAAAATCTTCCCGATATCAAATGGATTGATATCGATAATGGTCAAATCGATTCTGTCATACGCCCCCCTCTTTCATACCCGGCTATATTAATCGATTTCTCTGCCGGTGATGTTGATGAACTTGGTGCCGGCAGTTATCGTATGGATGTCATCGTACATCTTTATCTCATCACCGATAATTTTGCCGCATCTTACCACAAGGCTCCTCTAAATTTTATGTTATTTTTTATTCCAAATTATTGTTGTATCTTTGCAACTTACAAGTATTAGTAATTTTATAATTTATTTTATTTATGTCTTTACAGAAAAATATAGAAGAACTTCGTGAGTTAAAGGCAGTTGCAGAGAAAGGTGGTGGTGATGCCGCAATAGAAAAACAAATTTCTATGGGTAAACTTACTGCTCGTGAAAGAATCTTGGCACTCCTTGATGAGAACTCATTTACCGAATTTGACCTTTTTGTGGAACATGAAGAGAGAAATTTCGGTATGGATAAAAAAGTGTTACCTGGAGATGGTGTTATTACCGGTATTGGTACGATAAATGGAAACCCTGTTTGCATATATGCTCAAGATTTCACAGTAATGGGAGGTTCTCTCGGATTGAAGCATGCTCGTAAAATAACAAAAATAATGGATCATGCTTTGAAGATGAAGGTGCCATGTATTGGAATTAATGATTCCGGTGGAGCTCGTATTCAAGAGGGTATTGGCGCTTTGGCAGGATATGGAGAAATATTTTATAGAAATACTATGGCTTCCGGCGTTATTCCACAAATATCTGTTATTTTGGGTCCTTGTGCCGGTGGTGCCGTATATTCTCCTGCACTTACCGATTTCGTTTTTGTAGTGGAAAATATCTCCAAAATGTTTATTACCGGTCCAAATGTAATAGAGTCTGTTCTCGGAGAAAAAATTTCTCAAGAGGAATTGGGCGGCGCTCGTGTTCATGCAGAAACAACTGGTAATGCTCATTTCTTTGCAAAATCGGAAATGGAATGCTTTGAGCAGATAAAAACATTGTTAAGTTATCTGCCTGCAAATAATACTCATAAAGCAGAAAAACTAATAGTAAAAGATCCTGTGTTTAATAAACATATCGAAGAAATTATTCCTTCAGATCCAAAACAACCTTATGATGTAAGGGATATTATTCGCGCAGTTGTTGATGATTCAAATTTCTTTGAAATTCAAGAGTTGTTTGCTAAAAACATTGTTATAGGTTTTGCTCGAATAAATGGAGATACTGTGGGTATTGTTGCTAACCAACCAATGTATCTTGCCGGTGTTCTCGATTGTGATAGCGCAGATAAAGCCGCTAGATTTATTAGATATTGCGACTCTTTTAATATTCCAATTGTTACTTTAGAAGATATGCCGGGTTATTTACCGGGTGTAGATCAAGAGCATGCCGGTGTGATACGTCATGGAGCAAAAGTATTATATGCTTATTCCGAAGCTACAGTGCCAAAGATTACAATAATTCTACGTAAAGCTTATGGAGGTGGTTATATTGCAATGAATTCCCGCCATCTTGGTGCTGATTTTGTGTTTGCATTGCCATCTGCCGAAATCGCCGTTATGGGTCCTGAAGGTGCTGCTAATATTATTTTTGCAAGAGAAATAAAAGAGGCGGAAGATCAAGCAGCTATGCGCGAATTAAAAGTCAAAGAATATACTCGTAAGTTCGCAAACCCTTTTGTAGCTGCTTCTAAAGGATATATTGATGCCGTTATCGAACCTTCTGAGATGAGAGATTTATTAATTCATACTCTCTCTGTTTCTAAAGAAAAAGAAGATTATCGTCCGGTTAAGAAACATGGTATTCCTCCATTTTAATAGTGTGTTATGGAAAAGAATGAAGAATTTGTCGGCTTCGCTGTTGAAGCAAGAAAATATCAAACATTACTCACCGAGAAATATAAGAATAGAAAACCTTGGGTTGCTCCAAATCCTAAACATATCTTATCTCATATTCCCGGTACTATTGTTGATATTTTAGTAAAAGAAGGTCAATCATTGAAAAAAGGTGATTTGCTCCTTATTCATGAGGCAATGAAAATGCAAAATAGAGTTGTAATGCCTTGTGATGGCGTGATTGATAAAATCAATGTGACTGTAGGAGAAAAAATTGCCAAAAATTTTGTAATGATTGAATTGAAATAATCGCAATGAACAAAAAGATTGCTTTTATATTATATGTAATAGGGTATATACTTATTATTGTTTCTACATTACTTTTTGTGTTTCAAAAGTTTTTTGGATTAGTAGAAATTATTCCATATATCTTTTGTGCCGGAGTGTTAGTAGCAATAATCGGTAGAGTTTTTACCCTCCCGAAAGCAGATGATTTTCGCAAAAAAAGATTGAATACAATGCTGGCTATTGCAGCCGTATTGCTGTTAGCATCGGCATATTTCATATTAAAAAATAATCATGTGTTTATCATTACATTGATTATCACTGCGTTTATTGATTTTTTTACTGCAATTAGATATCCTGAAAATAAATAATTATACAATCAGTTTTTTTGTGTAAAAAAAGTTGTAAATTTGCAGTCAATTATTAGAATAATTATAAGTTAAACTGCTTAATTTTTAGTAATATGAAAAAATTATTTTTAACACTGGCAGTGGCTTTATTCACTGTTGCTTTTGCATTTGCACAGCCACGTGCAATTGGTGGTAGATTAGGTTATGGAGTTGATTTTTCTTATCAACATTCAGTAGGTAAAAATATGGTGAACTTAGAAGTTGGTGCTCCTGCCTTTTATGGTATCTCTGCTGCTGCTACTCATGATTGGATTTTCCCAATCAATTCTTGGGAAGAAGAAGGTTCTTGGAATTGGTATGCCGGAGTTGGTGCCGGAGTAGGTTTTGATTTCTATAAGGAACATAATTATTTTTTCGTTGGCGTTGCCGGTCGTATTGGAGTAGAGTATAACTTCTGGTTCCCTCTACAATTATCTTTAGATTGGAGACCTATTATAGGTCCTAATTTCGGTGAACATGTAGATTTTCACTATAATGGATTATGGCAAGGTGGTATTGCTCTTGGTGTAAGATATTTATTCCATTAATGTAAATTGTAGATTGATTCACTTAATTATATGCGCGTGAATATTTCTTATTCATGCGCTTTTTTTGAAATAATAAAAAGAGAGCGAAACAATATCTGTTTCGCTCTCTTTATTTTTAGTGCTAAATGCAATGCTTAGAGAAGATATTTAGCTGAAATTGATTCGTTGTTATATACTTGAAGTATAGTTTGTGCAAACATCTCTGCTATAGAGATAATTCTAACTTTCGGACAAGCGGAAGCATCAAAAGGAATAGAGTCGGTAAAGATTAATTCTGTCATTTTTGAATTCATTACATTCTCTATTGCTTTGCCGGACATCACAGGGTGTGTAACCATAGCTCTTACAGATAAAGCACCATTATCCATCATCAAATCTGCAGCTTTACAAAGAGTGTTTGCTGTGTCGGCCATGTCATCTACGATAAGTACATTCTTGCCTTTTACATCACCTATTATACTCATGTTGCTTACTACATTAGCTCTTTCACGAGTTTTGTGGCATAATACTAATGGTACGTCAAGGTGTTTTGCATAAGTGTGAGCACGTTTAGAACCACCTATATCCGGTGATGCTATTACAAGATTTTCTAACTGTAGGTTTTTGATGAATGGTACATACACTGTACTTGCATACAAGTGGTCTACCGGTACATCAAAGAAACCTTGAATTTGGTCGGCATGTAAATCCATGGTAATAATTCTGTCAACACCGGCTGCAGAAAGTAAATCAGCAATAAGTTTTGCACCGATAGAAACACGTGGTTTGTCTTTTCTATCTTGACGTGCCCAACCGAAATAAGGAATAACTGCTATGATTTTGTATGCAGAAGCACGCTTTGCTGCATCAATCATAAGTAATAATTCCATCAAATTGTCTGAATTCGGAAAGGTAGACTGGATTAAGTACACATAACGACCACGTACTGTTTCGTCGTACCAAACAGCAAATTCGCCGTCAGAAAATTTTTGGCATGTGCATTCGCCTAATTCACAACCTAAATGATTGCAAATTTTTTCTGCTAAGTAGCGACTTGCAGTGCCGGAGAAAACTTTAAAAGGTAGCATATTGTATTAAATTTAAAGAACTTATTTTTTTCTGTTTTCGCTTTGTTTTTCGCTTGCAAAGTTACTCTTTTATTATGGTTCATACAATATTGTGATGTATTTTTATTTCATTACAATTTCAAACGTTAATTTTATGTTGTATAACATAACTTTGTGTCCTGTAATTTTGGTATAAGAAAACTTTTTGCATTCCGGGAGTTTCCTTGTGTATATTGAAAATCAGTATATTAAAAATAATCTTAGTCTAATTATGTTTTTTTAACTAAAATTTGTATTATCAATTGAATAGCATAATGTATCTTTGCGTCCGAATTTAAAAAGATATATAAGTGAAAAATGAAATTTTAAAAAAAGCGGGAGAACTCTTCTTTAAATATGGTGTTAGAAGTGTTAGTGTCGATGATATTTGCAATGAGATGCATATATCAAAGAAGACTTTTTATGTACACTTCAAGCAAAAAGACGAGTTAATAGAGTGTCTTCTTAATTCAATGCGTGACGAAGACATAAAAAAACAAGCTGAATTTCTAAACACAGACAATGTTATTATAGCTAGTATCGTTAATTATAAAAATTTAGTGAAGTCTTTTAATGTGGACAAGCATATTGCTTTCGTGTATGATTTGGAGAAATATTATCCGAAAATTATGAATAAGCACAGAGAAGAAAAGAAATTAAATCTTATAAATAGCATTAAGTCTATGATAATGTTGGGAATTAAACAAGGTTTCTTCAGAGAAGATATAAATATAGATTTAATGTCTGCTTATATAGCAAGTAGTTTTTATGCTTTTCTCCAAGAGAAGGATATGATATCTATGTCAAATCGTAAAAAAATTGATTTCCTAATAGATACTTTCTATAGAATCATTTCTACTCCTAAAGGTCTTGAATGTTATTTTGAAAATATAAAATAATCACAAACAAAATTTGATATGAAAAAACGTTTTATTAACTTATTGTGTTTCTTGATGTTGTTTGTAGTTGTGATAGCTCAAGAAACTTCTCAAACTACAATGAATGTCACTTTGCAAGAAGCACGTGACTATGCAATCAGAAATAATAGATCTATGCAAAATGCCTCATTAGAAGTAAGAAAAGCCCATGCTCAAAGATGGCAAACAATCGCATCTATGTTGCCTCAAGCGGATATGTCGCTTAATCTTCAACATGTTAATGGTACAATGAAATTCTCAATGGAGGGAATGCAAATGAACCAAGAAATGAAAAATACTACCGGTTCTTTGTCAGTTTCCGCCTCTATGGCTATTAATGGTCAAATGATTGTGGGTGCATTACTTAATAACCTTGCCATTGAAATGCAAAATATTAATTATAAAAGTACGGAATTGGATGTTGTTTCAAATGTAGAAACTTTCTATATTACTGCTCTTGCAATGCAAAAAACAGTAAATTTACTAGATTCTACTTTAATTCGTATGGAAGATTTATATGAATCAACTTCTAAAGCTGTAGAAGCCGGTGCTGTTGAGCAAACTAATGCCGACCAATTAATGGTGCAAATAGCAAGTGTAAAGAGTTCTATTAAGGCTACTAAACGTTCGTTAGACTTGATTTATAACTCTTTAGCTCTGCAAATGGCTGTCGGCTCTGATGTTAAACTCGTACTTACCGATAACCTTGATGAGTTACTTAACGTAGAAGATGCTGTGGCTCTTTTGGAATCGGATTTCAACCTTAATTCAAATTATTCTTATCAGTTGGCGCAAAAAAATGTTGAGTTGGAAAAGAAAAATGTTATCATGGCCGGAATGGCATATGTGCCTACTATTAGCGCATTTTATCAATATTCTTCTCCTAATAAGTATTTCAGTGGTTCTTCCCCTATGGAACAACAAATGGGGGTTGTTGGTGCTACTCTGTCTATCCCGTTATGGTCGTCAGGTAAACGTGCCGCTGCTATAACAGAAAAAAAATTAGCTGTAATGTCTGCACAAAATTCTTTAGCAGATGCTGAAGATGGCCTTAAATTACAACATAGACAGTTAAAATCCGATCTCTCTTCCGCTTACGAAAACTTTGACGTCCAAAAATTAAATATCGAAGTCTCTCAACGAGTGTTTAATAATACTTCCGAGAAATTTAAATACGGGTATGCTTCAAGTGTGGAGTTAACTAACGCAAGTATGACACTTCTTACTGCTCAAAGCGATTATATTCAGTCTATTCTTACTCTTGTAAACGCTCAAATAGAACTAAAAAAATTGTTGAATAAATAAATGACAAATAATATATAATATGAAATCTATTAAAAACTTATCTGTAATTTCACTAGCATGTTTGATGTTAGTATCATGTGGTAAAAATAAAGAACAAAGTGATGTTCAAGAAGAACGCATAGAACAAGTAAAAGTTCTTACTCTTGAAAATACCGAAATAGCTCGAGAAATAAATTTAAGTGCGGTATTACAAGGTTATGAGACACAAAATGTAGCCCCTTCCGTTACCGGCAAAATCGAACATATTTATGTGGAAGAGGGTTCTAAAGTGGCTAAAGGTCAAGATTTGGTGACTATGGATCAATTACAATATAAAACATCACAACTCACTTTTGCTAATCTTGGTGTGGAATTGACCCGCGTAGAAGCATTGTTGAAAACAGGAAGTGCTACTCAACAAGCTTACGACCAATTGAAACTTTCGTATGATCAAACAAAAGAAAACCTCGATTTTTTGAAGAGTAATACATATGTTAAAGCACCATTTAGTGGCGTTATAGCTGCTAAAAATTATGAAGATGGAGAACTTTATGCAGGACAACCAATTCTTATTCTTACTCAAATATCTACTTTGAAGGCTGAAATAGCTATTCCTGAACTCTATTTTCCTCAAGTAAAAGTAGGTATGCCTATGATTATTAAATCCGAAATCTATGGTGATAAAGAGTTCGTTGGTACTATAGAAAGAGTATTTCCTACTGTCGACCCAGCTTCGCACACTTTTAATGTGAAGGTTAAAATACCTAATGCAAAAGAAGAGTTACGCCCTGGTATGTATGTTTCTACTAACTTGAAATTAGATAAGGTAAATGCCATTGTTGTGCCTTATCAAACAGTATTGAAATTGCAAGGTTCTAACGACCGTTATGTATTTATTAATCGTAATGGTGTTGCAGAACGCGTTCCTGTAGTATTAGGTCAACGTATCGACGATAATGTTGAAATTATTTCAGATAAAATTAATGTAGGTGACCAAATCGTTGTAACCGGTCAATCTCGTTTAGTTGACGGTTCTAAACTTAATGTTGTTAAATAATTATTTATAAGATTATGAGTATCTATAAAACCGCGATTAATAAACCGGTTACTACACTGCTTATATTTATTGCAGTGATTATTATCGGTATCTTCTCTTACAAGAGTCTCCCTGTAGACCAACTTCCGGAAATGGAACCTCCTTATGTATCTGTAATGACAGTTTATGCAGGTGCAAATGCTTCGGAATTGGAGACTAACGTAAGTAAAATATTGGAAAATGGTCTGAACTCTGTAGATGGATTGAAAGAAATTACTTCTACCAGTAAAGATAATATGTCGCTTGTTACCCTTGAATTTGAATGGGGTTATAATTTGGATGAGGCTGTCAATGATATCCGATCTTCTATCGATATGATTTACGATAACCTCCCCGACGGAGTTTCTCGTCCTCTTATCTTTAAATTCAACACCTCTATGATGCCTATCATGCAGTATGCTATTACTGCTGACGATAGTTATTCAGGATTGGAGAAAATTATCGATGATAATGTTATTAATGTGTTGAATAGAATTGATGGTATCGGTAATGTGTCTCTTTCCGGAGCCCCACAACGTTATGTGTATATCGATTTAGACCCTCGCCAATTAGAGGCATATAATCTCTCTATAGAAGCTATTGGTCAAGCCATTGGTAATAACAATATAAACCTTGCTTCCGGATCGGTAAAAATGGGTAAAGAGCAATATCAATTGCGCGTTCAAAGCGAATATGTCGAAAGTTCTGAAATTAATGATATTGTTGTTAAAACCACTACTGATGGCCGACAAGTGTTTGTGCGCGATTTAGCTCAAGTGCGCGATACTATTAAAGATATTACTCTTGAGGAGAAAATTAATGGCCGTGATGGTGCCCGTTTGATTATTATGAAACAGTCGGGTGCAAATACAGTACAAATTGCCTCTGACGTACGTAAGGAATTGGCTCGTATAGCAAAAACTTTGCCTCCGGATATTAAAATAGAACAGATTTACGACTCCTCTTCTGAAATAGAGAATGCTATCGATGGCTTGTTGGAGTCTATTATGTATGCTCTTTTATTCGTAGTGCTCGTTGTGCTCTTCTTCCTTGGTAAATGGAGAGCTACTATTATCATCGCTATCACAATCCCTATTTCATTATTAGTAGCATTTATTTACTTAAAGTTAGTAGATAGTTCTTTGAATATTATCTCTTTGTGCTCTCTAACCGTGGCCATCGGTATGGTTGTGGATGACGCTATCGTAGTACTCGAAAATATTACAAAACATATTGAAAGAGGTGCCAATCCTCGTGAAGCTTCTATATATGCCACTAATGAGGTTTGGGTTTCCGTAATTGCTACTACCTTAGTTATCGTCGCAGTATTCGTTCCGCTTACAATGCTGGGCGGTCAGGCTGGTATTATGTTTAAAGAATTGGGTTGGATTGTTACTATAGTTTGCTGTACTTCAACTATTGTGGCTATCTCTTTAACCCCAATGCTTTGCTCTAAATTACTTAAACCTCGTAAAGTGAAAATCGACGAAAATGGTAATATCGTTGATGCCGAAGAGAAAAAAGGTTGGTATCAAAAATATGTTGTTGGTTTCCTTGATAAAGTAGACGTTTTCTATGCAAAAATATTGGCTTGGACTCTTAATCATAAAGTTGCTACTTTAATTCTTGTTGTAGCTTTCTTGGTTTTGTCTTTCTTGCCTGTGATGATGGGAAAAATAGGTACTAACTTTATGGCCCCTCAAGATAATGGACGACTTTCTATGACTGTAGAGTTACAACGTGGTACAAGAGTGGAAGAATCAAGTCGTATTGCACGTATTATTGAGGAGAAAGTAAAAAATGTTTCTCCTGAAAATATATTGATAATTTCTTCTTCTGTAGGTTCCGACGATGAAGGTGGTATCTCTGCAATGTTTACATCTTCTACTAATAACAAAATATCTATGACAGTTCGTTGTACAAAGAAATACGAACGTGATATTACTATCTTCGAAATAGCAGAAGGTATTCGTAACGAACTCAATAAGATGCCGGAAGTTATTAATTATACTGTTTCTACTTCTCAAGGAGGAGCTTCTTCTAATGATGTTGACGTAGAAATTTATGGTTATGATTTCGACAAAACTAATATTTTGGCGGAACAACTCAAACGAGAAATAGCTAATATACCGGGTGCTCGTGATATTAATATTGACCGTGAAGAGGATCGTGCCGAATTACAAATAGTTTTTGATAAAGAAAAACTTGCTCGCCATGGCCTTAATACTGCTACTGCATCTATGTATGTTCGTAATCGTATTAATGGATATACCGCCGGTTACCTTAAAGAAGATGGAGAAGAATATGATATTGTGGTGCGTCTTCAAGAAAAATTCCGTCAAAGTACTACTGATATAGAGAATTTGATTCTTATTGATGCTATGGGTAAACAAGTTAAATTAAACGAACTTGCCGAGGTTAAAGAGTATTGGGCTCCACCTGAGATTAAACGTAAAACTCGTCAACGTATCGTTACTGTCAATGTTACCCCAGAAGGTGTATCTCTTGGAGAATTGGCTGCTTCTATAGAAAAACTTGTAGATAATATGGATATTCCAAGCGGTATCATTGTAAATGTTGGTGGTTCTTACGAAGATCAACAAGAGACTTTCGGAGATATGGGTGCCCTTTTGGCATTGATTATTATGCTTGTATATATTGTGATGGCATCTCAATTTGAGAATTTCTCTAAGCCAATGATTATCATGACTGCTGCTATATTTGCTATCCCGGGAGTTATTTGGGCTTTGTTTATAACAAATACTTCTTTGGATATGATTGGTGCTCTTGGTGTGATATTGCTCGTTGGTATTGTGGTGAAGAATGGTATCGTTCTTGTTGACTATATCAATTTGATGCGTGACCGTGGTTATGAATTGAACAAGGCTATCACCCTTTCTGGTCAATCTCGTTTACGCCCGGTATTGATGACTGCTTTCACTACCATATTAGGTATGGTGCCTATGGCTCTTAGTCAATCAGAAGGTTCTGAAATGTGGCACCCAATGGGTATAGTTGTTATCGGTGGTTTGCTCGTTTCTACCATTGTTACCTTGTTAGTCGTTCCGGTTCTTTATGCTATTACAAGCCGTCATGGTGAACGCGATAAGGAAGAAAGGAATAGAAAAAACTTTATTTTTATGCAATTAAATGATAAATAACACTTTTAATACCATATATTATGAAATCTGTATTTATAGTTTTTAACCAAGCAAATACTGAAAGAGTAGAATATTTTCTTGATGTGTTAGGAATTAGAGGCTTCACTTTTTTTGAACAGGTTCAAGGTCGTGGTACTAATGGTGGTGAACCTAGAAGAGGTACTCACACTTGGCCGGAAATGAATTCCGCCGTCATTACAGTTGTTGATGACGAGAAAGTTCCTGAAATATTGTCTGCCGTTAAAAAGTTGGATAATAGAAATAAGGAGGTTGGTGTTAGAGCCTTTGTTTGGAATATTGAACAAACTGTATAATAAACTCTGTTGTTTTCATATTTTTAAATTTTTGATGGGTGGGTGGCATGTGTATGTCGCCCACTTTTTTATTAATATGGGTCTACATCTGTTTGTATTATTGTACTATTATATCTCTTTTCTTTCTTTAATCTGTCTATCTCCTCTTTTATTGTGGCTTTTATTTTGAAAATCTGAGCCGATTGGTCTACTTTTATCAATATGTATCTTATATATTTATTATGCATTCTTGGAATAGGGGGCTCTATGCTATCGGATACATTTTGATTTATTACCGATTTTAACCTTTGACTTAGTACTATAGATGTATCAATACAAATTTGTAAGTCTGTATGTTTTAATATTATCTTTATTAATCTTGAGAATGGAGGATAATCGAAATTCTTTCTTTCAACCATTTGTTCATGAAAGAATTGCTGATAATTATTCTCTCTAAGATATTTGAATATCGGGTTATGTATCTGTGTTGTTTGAATAATCATTTCCCCTTTTTTACAGAAGTGCCTTCCTATTCTACCCGATAATTGGGTCATTAATTGAAATGCCCTTTCATCTGCTCTAAAATCAGGATGATATAGTAAGTTGTCTGCATTTAATATACACACCAATCCTACATTGTAGAAGTCTAATCCCTTGGATAATATTTGAGTACCTATGAGTATATCGGTTTGGTTGTCTTGAAAATTTTCTACAATATTTGTATATTTCTTGATGCTACCTGCTGTATCGGTATCCATTCTGGCTATTTTAAATGCAGGAAATAATAAAGATGTTTCTTGCTCCAATTGTTCCGTTCCAAAGCCTTTACTATCTATTTGTCCGGTATGGCAATTAGGGCAAATATCCGGTTTTGTTATTGTGTAACCACAATAGTGACACATTAGTTTATTCTGATTTAAATGATAAGATAAACTGACGTCACAATGCGGGCATTTTGGTACCCAATTACATTCTTTACACGACACAAATGGTGAGAAGCCCCTTCTGTTTTGAAAGAGTATTACTTGTTCTCCATTAAAAATCGTCTCATTTATTCGCTTAATCATATAGTGCGAAAAATGCCCCCTTATCTGTCGCTTTTTATATGATTCATTAGAGTCGATTAATGTTATTTTAGGACTCTCTGTGTTGTTATATCTTTGTGTTAAGGATACTAATCCGTATTTATTTATTTGTGTGTTACAATAAGTCTCTATCGATGGAGATGCACTTCCTAATAGTGTTTTTGCCCCATGTATATACGCCAGATATACGGAACTGTCTCTAACATGATATCTGGGCGATATTTCCGATTGCTTGTAATTGATATCATGCTCTTCATCAATAATAACTAACCCTAAATTTGTAAATGGTAAGAATATGGATTGCTTTATACCAATGATAATTTTATAAGGATTATCGGATAGCATTCTCATGTATGTAGATACTTTGCTGTTTTCTGATATATAGGGATGGAACACTCCTAAATCATCTCCAAAAAATGGTTTTAATTTACGCTCTAACTGCTCTACAATGCCGGCATCCGGTGCTATGAATAATATCTGTTTGCCTAATTGAAAATATTTCTTTATCAATTTGATATAAATTTCGGTTTTACCGGATGAAGTTACTCCATATAGTAAAGTAGTATTTTTTGACTCAAAAGTGCTTAATATTTCATTGTATGCTTTCTCTTGTATTGGGGTTAATTCGTTTGTATTTGTTATTGTATCACTTTTGTTAATGGTAAAATCAACTTGAATTGTATTTGACAAGAATATATCTTTCTTTATAAGTTCGTTTATAATGTTTTTTGATGAGTTACTTGATTTACAAAGGTCATCAATATTAATATTTGCCCCATAAATATCACCATTGTCGTCAGTTACATAATGCTCAATGTAATATTCCAAACACTTCTTTTGTGCTTTACAATTCTTAAGCTCTGATATAATATTGTTCAAAGCATTGATATTAAGAATATTATCATTTAATTTTATCTCAGTAATGTATTTTGGTTTATACGGATTATTGATACTATTCTTTTCTGAAATAATACCTTTTTCAATTAATTTTTTTAGAGTTTTAATTTCCGAATATGATAATTTTGAAGTAGAAAAATTTTTGTCTTGAATTTTGTCTACAATAATTTGCTCATCTTTTGCTATTTCAGCAACGTTATCGGATTTTACAATTTCGTATGAAGATTCACTCTCTATTTTTAATGCAGATGGTACGGCTATTTTGTATACATCCCCTAATGTACAACAATAATATTTGCTGATAAAATTCCATAAAACAAGCTGAGACTCAAGTACAAATGGACAGTTATCTAATAATAAAGATATTGGTTTTATCTTATTGTACGCCGGCGGATTATTGTGAATGCTATATACAATACCCGTGTAAATTTTTTTTGAACCAAAATTTACTAATACCCTCATTCCTACTTGTATTGAAGATGAAATATCTTCCGGGATAAAGTATGTGAAGGTGCCATCTAAAGATAATGGTAATATTATTTCCGCATATTTATTCATATTCTACAAAGGTAGTCAATTTTTTTTAATTATTATTTTTAAATATAAGGGATAATAACAATTTTTTGGTAATTGTTTGGTAATTAAGGTAATAATTATTTTGTTTAATTAGTGGAATAATATTTGTAGGAATAAAAAAAAATGACTAACTTAGCAAAGTGAAAAATAGAATTATAATTTATAAATATGATACAAGATAACTATTGCATTATTATGGCCGGAGGTGTTGGCAGCCGTTTCTGGCCTTTTAGTACAAACAAGCAACCAAAGCAATTTCTTGATTTTTTAGGTACCGGTCGTTCTTTACTTAGGATGACTTTTGACCGACTTGAAGGTATTATTCCTACCGAAAATATTTTTGTCGTTACCAATAAATATTATAAAGAACAAATTTTACAACAGCTGCCTGAATTGTCTGAAAATCAAGTGCTTTTAGAACCTCTCAGGCGTAATACGGCCCCATGTATTGCTTATGCTACTTACAAAATTTATAAGATGAATCCTTCTGCAAAATTATTGGTATTGCCCTCTGATCACTTAATTACTAACGAGAAAGAGTATACCAAAGTGATAAATGCAGGTCTTGATTTTATCAGTAAAGAAGATGTACTCTTAACTTTGGGTATGAAACCAACCCGTCCGGAAACCGGTTATGGCTATATACAAATGGAAATGGGCTCTTCTAACTTGAGAAAAGTGAAAACGTTTACCGAAAAACCCAATCTTGAAATGGCCAAAATATTCGTTTCTATGGGAGATTTTGTGTGGAATTCCGGTATGTTCTTGTGGCGAGCTGATGTCATTATTAAAGAATTTGAAAAATATCTGCCGGAATTGGCTGATAAATTTGAATCCGGTAATGATGTATATAATACGGTTGAAGAGCAACTTTTTATTGATAAAATATACCCTTTATGCCAAAATGTCTCTATCGACTATGGTATTATGGAAAAATCTTCAAACGTTTACGTAATGCAAGCAGATTTCGGATGGTCTGATCTCGGTACATGGAATTCATTTTATGATATCTCTGATAAAGATGGTAATTATAATGTAGTCAATGGTAATTCATTACTTTATGATGCAAATAATAATATTGTAATATTACCTAAAGGTGAATTGGCTGTTGTAGATGGATTGGATGGATATCTTATCGCAAGAAATAATAACGTACTTCTTATTTGTAAACGCGATGAAGAAGCTAAAATACGCCAATTCGTACAAGATGCAGAAGAAAAATTTAAAGATGAATATATTTAATATAATCTTATGAGAATTTCTTTTTTTAAAACTCCAAAACCACGTCCTTATCGACATAAATTTATTTATTACGATCCGGAGAAAGAAGAACGTCAAGAACGCGAAGAGAGGGTAAATAAAGAATTAGGTATTAAGGATGAGAATAAACCTTTTGTTACTTCTATAAAAAGAGGTTCTTTTCGTCGTATGTATGAAGATGGCGTTGAAGTCAATAATAATAGCGACTTTAAACGTCAAAAGAGGGCTTCTAATATTAGATTGTTGATTATTATTCTAATCTTACTCGTTATAGTTGCTTATCTCTATTTCTCTTCTTTAGATTATTTGTCAATGTAAATGGATATTATTCATCTTCTTCCCGATTCTGTTGCAAATCAAATAGCAGCAGGTGAAGTTATTCAACGCCCTGCATCGGTGGTGAAAGAGTTAGTCGAAAACTCTATTGATGCAGGCGCTACTCTTATTACCGTTATTGTAAAAGATGCCGGAAAAACTTCTATTCAAGTAATAGATAATGGTAAGGGTATGTCTGAAACAGATGCTCGTTTGGCTTTTGAGAGGCATGCCACAAGTAAAATTAATAATGCAAATGACTTGTTTGCTATTTCTACAATGGGGTTCCGGGGTGAAGCCCTTGCTTCTATTGCTGCAGTGGCACAGGTAGACTTACGAACAAAATTAAAAGATGCCGAATTAGGTACTGCTATTACTATTGAGGGGTCTAAAATATTATCTCAAGAAATAGTTCAATGCCCTGAAGGAACTCAATTTACAATTAAAAATTTGTTTTTTAATGTTCCTGCAAGACGTAAGTTCCTTAAAACAGATGAAACGGAATTGCGAAATATTATCCAAGAAATGTATCGTATAGTTCTTGCAAATCCAAATATAGCTTTCCGTTTGTATCAAGATAAGGATATTATTTTTGATTTAATAGCTTCTAATCAAAAAAAACGTATTGTTGACGTTTTCTCTCGAAAACGTAGAAATATTGTAGAACAATTGGTACGCGTAGAGGTTGATACTGTTATCGCAAAAATCGAAGGCTATGTTGGAATACCTCAAAGCGCAGGGAAAAATGTGCCTCAATATTTCTTTGTCAATGGTAGATATATGAATCATCCTTACTTCCGTAGGGCAGTAGCACAAGCTTACGACCGTATGATTGATAGCGATTCTTTACCAATGTTCTTCCTCTCGTTTACCGTAGATCCGGCTACTATTGATGTAAATATTCATCCTACAAAAACGGAAATTAAATTCGAAAATGAACGGGAAATATGGTCTATTCTCGTTGTTGCTATAAAAGAATCTTTGGGAAAATTTAATATTATCCCCCCTATTGATTTCGATGTAGAAGGGAAAGTGGATATGCCCCTTGTTTCGAAAAATGAAGTGCCTAAGATGCCTCAAATATCATATAATCCTAATTATAACCCTTTTAATAACACTCATGGAAGTGGTAATGTTCGAAATTGGGAGTCGATGTTCGAGTCGAAACGTAATGCCGATTTCGATGTTAATATTGGTAATAATAAAAATGATTTGTCCGATTCATTAATCCCATTAGAGAACGATAATTTCAAAGACTCATTAGATTTTTCTTTTACTGAATCTATACTATATAATGAGAAATATCTACTTTTTGTATCGAAAAATCTATATGTTGTTGATTTGAAAAAAGCTTATTTTCGGATTTATTTCGATAAAGTATTAAAATTGGTGGATAATCAAGGGTTGTCTATAAGTCAGAAATTATTGTTCCCGGAAATTATGGATATCACTGAAGATGAGCAATGTATCCTTAATGAAGTGGAAGTGGAACTAAATAATTTAGGATTTGTACTTTCTGATTTTGGTAAAAATATGATTCAAATAGAGGCAATTCCTGCCCTTATTAGTGATGAATCGATAGATGTTACAGTTATGTTGCATGATGTGATTGATAATATCAAAGCCGAAGCTAATGGTGTAGATTCTTTGAAATCTATATTGGCTCAATCGGTAGCACTAAATTATTCTCAATTAAAAAAGATTTCTTTGCTATCTGCAGATCAAAGAAAAGATGTGCTTCATTCTCTTTTTGATAGTACAAATCCTTATTTGGCTCCGGATGGCTCTGTTATTATAAAAACCCTCAATCAATTTGATATAGATAAAATCTTGTCTGTAAAATAAGTGCTTATTATTTTCTTTTTTTCTGAATAATAGCATTGAAATTTACATTACCTTTGCATACGATTTGTAATTACCACAAAAATATAGGTTGTTGTGCTGTAATTTGTTGATATTTAAATGTATAAATGACAAAGGATAAATTATTTACCGGTAGTTTTTTCTGCATTTTAGGAGCAAATTTTCTCTTATTTTTTGCCTTCTATTTATTAATGCCGATCTTGCCTTTTTATTTGCAAGAGTGTTTCAATGCATCTAATGGCCTTGTTGGTATTGTCTTATCTTGTTATACCATTGCTGCTCTTATTGTCCGCCCTTTTGCCGGATATATCTTGGATATGTTTTCCCGTAAACCTCTTTATTTATTAACTTATTTATTGTTTACTACCATTTTTGGTGGATATATTGTAGCGGTTTCATTAGCTATGGTAGTGTTTTTTAGAGCTATTCATGGTCTTGCCTTTGGAATAGTAACGGTAGCGGGAAATACTATTGTTATTGATATTATGCCTGCATCTCGTAGAGGTGAAGGACTTGGATATTACGGGCTTGCTAATAATATTGCTATGGCTATCGGCCCTATGGTTGGCCTGTTTTTACATGATTTCTTTTCATTTAATTTGATATTTCTATTCTCTATTATATCAGGTGCAATAGGTCTTTGCCTTGCTTCCCGTGTGAAAACAAAAACAAAAATAATACCATCAAATAATACTCCAATATCTCTTGATAGATTTATTTTGGTAAATGGTATACCTGCCGGAATTGCATTATTATTACTTTCAATTCCATATGGTGTTACTTCTACTTATATTGCTCTATATGCCAAGGAATTGGATTTGAATGTTTCAAGCGGATTATTCTTTACGTTTATGGCTATAGGAATGATGATTTCTCGCTTGTTTTCCGGAAAACTTGTTGATAAGGGGTATATTACACAAGTGATAATTGCTGGTATTATAGATGTAATTTTATGCTATTTTATGCTGGCAATGTGCTCTTGGATAGCTTTATATTATCATTCGATTATTGATGTTGTATTTTTATTGATTGCCTTTTTTGTTGGAGCCGGATTCGGTACTATGTTCCCCGCTTTTAATACTTTATTTGTTTGCTTAGGTAAACATAATCAACGTGGTACTGCTACTTCAACATATCTTACCTCATGGGATGTAGGTATTGGTATCGGCCTAATTTCAGGTGGTGCTATTTCTCAAAAATATTCTTTTTCCGTGGTTTATATTTTTGGTACTATATTATGTATAATCTCTTTGATTTTTTTCTATTCATATGTAGTACGCCATTTTAATAATAACAGAGTAAACTGATTGAATATATGTTGAAGTTTTTAAAAGATTGGACTCTTCCGATTGCAATGGTAGTTGGTGGGGTGGGATATAAGGTCATGGGATATATCTCTTTTCTCTCTCCCATTCTTATCTTTTGTATGCTGTTACTTACTTTTTGTAAGATATCGTTGAAGGATATTCATTTTAATACAAACCATATATGGTTGCTGTTAATTGAAATATTCGGTGCCGTATTGATTTATTATATTGTTAGCCCTTTTAATGAAATAGTAGCACAGGGTATGATGGTTTGCATTATTTGCCCTACAGCAACAGCTGCTGCCGTGGTAACCGGAAAATTACATGGTAATGTAGCAAGTATTACTACATATACCTTATTGTGTAATATTGCTGTTGCTATTGCAGTACCTTTAATTTTCCCTTTGGTTACTCATTCAGAAAATAATATGTCATTTTTTGAGGCTTTCTGGATTATTATTCGCAAGATATTCCCATTATTAATATGTCCATTCTTATTAGCTCAGTTAATGAATTATTTTACTCCAAAATTTCATGATAAATTAGCTAATATAAGTGGTCTTGCTTTTTACTTGTGGGCAGTAGCTCTCGCTCTTGCTATGGGTATTACCGTAAAAGCATTGATAGAGCAGCCCGCAGATGGATATACGGAGATATTATTGGCAATAGGCTCTTTATTTACATGTGCTTTACAATTCTTCATGGGCAAAATTGTTGGAAAAGCATATGGAAATACTATTGCAAGCGGACAATCGTTAGGCCAAAAAAATACAATATTAGCTATTTGGATGTGTAACACTTATTTAAATCCTCTTTCCTCTTTAGCTGCCGGATGTTATGTAGTGTGGCAAAATATTTTCAATTCATGGCAACTTTATATGGAGAGAAAGAATAATCCTTAGTTTTTATCGCTTTTTTGATGATTTGAAAAATATTGTTTATCTTTGCATTCGATGAAATTTAGTATAATTTTTATTTTATGATTATGAGATATTTTGTAAAAGTACTATTTGTTGTTTCTGCTTCTTTTTTAGTATGTAGCTGTAAAATTCAAGATGTTCCGGGCCCTTATGCTGTTGCAAAGGCTAAAAAAACAGTCAATTTGGTTAAGCAGGAAAACAATACAAATAATGATATTAATGTAGTTCAAGAAGAAGCTATTGCAGAAGTTGTGCCTCTTTCTGATAATCATACAATTATTAGTAATGACGAGTTTGTAGAAGAACCTACCTTAGTTAAAGAAGAAGATATAGTAAAGGATGAACCAATGAAAAATGATGAAGTTGCTACTGTTGCTCCTATTATTAAAGATTCTGCTAAGGCTATGGATCAAAAAACTGTAGTAGAAAATCAGGAAAAACCAAAAGAAGTTACTCGTTCCGAAAAATTTGATGTAGTAGAAGGTCAAGGAGAAGTTCAACTGAAAAATTATCATGTAGTTATTGGTAGTTTTTCAAAGAAAGAGAATGCAGAAAAACTTAAGAATTCTATGATGCCTGAATATTCCCCTATTATTGTTATTAATGAAAAGGGAATGTATAGAGTGCTTCTTATTTCTTGTGATGAATATTTGCAGGCTAAATCAAAAATTAACAATATATCAGATAAATTCCCCGATGCTTGGGTGCTTGTACAAAAGAAATGAGTGAGTTTAAATTGTCGATTTTGGGGAGTGGATCTGCAATGGCGGGTATTAATGCCTTCCATACTTCACAAGTGTTGTCTCTTAGAAACAAACAATTTATGATTGATTGCGGAGAAGGTGCACAAATGAAATTAAGGGAATATGGCGTTAGTTCCGGTAGATTGAATCACATCTTTATCTCTCATTTGCATGGAGATCATTGTTTTGGATTACTCGGGTTTATATCTACTTTGGGTATGACAGGTAGAAAAGCAGATTTTACTATTCATGCTCATCCTGATTTAACAAAATTATTCTCCCCTCTATTTGAGTATTTTTGTCAAGAGTTCCCGTTTTCTGTACATTTTGAGCCTTATACTCCTTATAAAAGTGAAGTAATTTATGATGATAAATCAGTAAAAATTACTACATTGCCCTTAAAGCATAGAGTGCCTTGTTCCGGATTTTTATTCGAAGAAAAGGGATTGACTAAGCATTTGAACAGACGTATGGCAGATGCTTATAATGTGCCTATATCTAAATTTAAAGAAATAAAAGAAGGTGCTGATTTTGTTACTGATGATGGTGAAGTAATTCCTAATGAGGTACTTACTACGCCTGCAGATACTCCAAAGAAGTATGCGTTTATGTCGGATACAGCATATTCAGAGAAAAATTTAGACCTGGTATATGGTGCAGATTGCCTATATCATGAAGCCACTTTCTTAAAAGAAGATTCCGTGCGTTCAAAACTTACTTTACATTCTTCTGCGGCTGATGCAGCTCTTTTTGCTAAAAAGGCAAATGTTAAACAATTAATAATCGGACACTTTTCGTCAAGATACAAAGATGTTTCTTTATTCTTAAATGAGGCAAAACAAATCTTTGATAATACTTATTTAGCCTCTGATGGTAAAGTATTCGTGTTTTGATTAATGTATAATGGAATCGATATTATACAAAGAATAGCTATTATCCCAAATATTATGTAGCTATTCTCATTAGTTAATGATGTTGAAATACTGAAAATCACCGCGCCAATCAGTACGAAAATAAAAGTTAGTAAATTTACGTACGCTAATACACTTGCAAGTTTATTGCCTATAGGTGCTTTTTGTATTATTGTAAGACATGGCACTTGAAATAGACTACCACAAACTCCGGTAGAGAATATTAATAAATGTAATATATAATTAGCGGGTTTAAATATTATTATCATAAACATACATAGTGATACCCCTACTAATCCTAATATTATAAAGATATTGGGATTTTTATTTTTTAGAATTATTCCTGTTATACTACATCCTAATGCTATACCTATAGCTGCCATAGATAATACTATACCGGATGTAGTGTTATTCATCGACAACGTGTTCGTACAGTGTAATATAACATTCATTTGTAACAGACCTCCTACTAACCAAAGTAGCGATGCCCCAAAAATTGCGGAGTTTAATGAATGGTATTCCTTTGTAAATTTATAGGTGTTTATAAGAAATAATATCGGATTGTGGCTCTCCCTTTCTTTTGCTTTTATCTCTTCGTTAATTTTTAAGGATTTAGATAATAATACGCCTAATGCAGCAAGAATTATCATTATCAGTCCAACAATCAAACTTGTGTAATGATCGGCAACAAATCCGGCTAATAACGTCCCTAAAAGAATGCCTAAAAAAGCCATCATTTCGAAAATTCCACTTCCAAAAGCTACTTTATTTTCCCCTTCTATATCTCTAATAAGACCATATTTGGCAGGAGAATACATACAACTTTGTATTCCCATCAGCAATATTGATAATGCTAATATTACTATTGATTTAAAATAGAAACCTAAAAAAGCAAATAATACAATAGGAATCTCTATCCATTTCATAATATTTATGATACGTTGCTTGCTCTTTCTTTGAGCAATATCACCGGCAAATGGAGAGAGTAAAATATAAGGAATTACTAATGAGGCACTGATAATAGAAATGATAGTACTCTTGTTTAAATAATCAGGTAATTGCCATAATGTGGCGACAAATATGATGGAGTGCTTCATGAAGTTGTCGTTAAGTACTCCTACAAAATTTAAGCAAAATAAATTGCTCCAATTTCTTTTTATTATTTGTTTGGAAGTTTTCATAGAAAAAGAGGCGACTTTATGTCGCCTCTATATTTTATAAGAAAAATATCAATTGTACAATAATGTAAATTGGTAGTAATACTACTAAAGAGAATTTTAAAATGTATCCAAAGAAGGATGGCATTTTTATTCCGTTTTCTTCGGCAATAGCTTTTACCATAAAGTTTGGACCATTACCAATATATGTCATAGATCCAAAGAATACGGCGCCAATAGCAATAGCTTTTAATAATATCTCTGACACTCCGGCTACAATAGTTTCCCCTGCAATAGGAGCTAATTGAGATGCTACGCTATGGAAAGCAACGGCTGTTGGTGCATTGTCAAGGAATGATGATAGTAATCCGGTGATATAAAAGAATTGGTATGGCTTATCTAATCCGAACGAATTTGCATGCTCACTTAAGTAGAGTAATGTAGGAGTCATAGTTACAAAAATTCCTAAGAAGAGTACTGCTACTTCTATTATCGGTGCCCAGGTAAATTTGTTTGCCTCTCTTACTTTCTTCTTGGTTGTGTATAATGACATTAAAATTAATGATACCAAAACGATTTCTCTTAAAAATTTCAACCAAATTGGAGCCATATAGCCCGTTTCCGGATTGTCTACCATATCAGGAATCATTTTTGGATTAATAAATGCAACGGCAAATACTACACCGGCAAGATAAATGAGATTTACTAAACCGCTTAATTTCAAAGGTTTTATGTTTGTTCTATCTAATTCCAATGCTGATTTATCTTCTTTTCTATAATAATATGTATCAACAAAGAAGTAGATTAATAATAGTAATGCACCGGCAACAAGCCATTCCGGAGCCATACCCATAAACCATGTAAATTCAGCACCTCTTAAATATAATAATAAGAGGGGTGGATCCCCAAGAGGGGAGAGTAAACCGCCACAATTGGCTACTGCGGCTATGAAAAATAATATGGTATGTGTTTTGTATTTACGTTGTGAGTTGGTCTCTATTACAGGACGTATTAAAAGCATTGCAGCTCCGGTTGTCCCTGTAAATGATGCTAATACATAACCTATACCTAAAAATAATGTATTGATTATTGGTTTTGCTTGGATATCTCCACTTAGATGGATGCCTCCTGTGATGACAAATAATGCTGTTAACAATACAATGAAAGGAATGTAATCACCAAAAATTTGATGCTCCAAATTGTGAGTTAATCCTTGCATAATTAAATAAACTGCGGTAGGTATACCTAAAACACAAGAAACAATAAGCTTATTTCTATTGTTTTCCCACCAATGTTCCATTACAAGTGGCCCTATTGCTATCATTAAAAGCATAATAACAAATGGTATTGAAGCCCATAATGGAATACCTGTTACTGTAGTAGATAAAATCATATAAAAATGTTTTTGATGTTATTAGTTAATGTTAGTCTAATTTCAATACTGCAAGAAATGCTTTTTGTGGTACTTCAACATTGCCAATCTGTTTCATTCGCTTCTTGCCTTTTTTCTGTTTTTCTAGAAGTTTCCTTTTACGAGAGATGTCACCTCCATAACATTTGGCTGTTACATCTTTACGCACTGCTTTAACTGTTTCTCTTGCAATGATTTTTGCGCCAATAGCAGCTTGTATCGCAATGTCAAATTGTTGCCTTGGAATTAATTCTTGAAGTTTTTCACACATCCTTCTGCCTAAGTTGTATGCATTGTCAAAATGAATTAATGATGATAATGCATCTACAGATTCTCCGTTAAGAAGAATGTCTAATTTTACTAATTTCGAATTTCTAAATCCGTTTGTATGGTAGTCGAATGAGGCATAACCTTTAGAAATGCTTTTTAGTTTGTCATAAAAATCAAACACAATTTCGCCTAATGGCATATCGTAAATAAGCTCTACTCGATTACCTGATACATATTCTTGCTTTATTAATTCCCCTCTTTTTCCTAAACAAAGGGTCATTATTTGTCCTATATAATCAGTGCGAGTGATGACGGATGCTCTAATATATGGCTCCTCTATGTGGTCTATCTCTGTGATGTCCGGTAGACCGGATGGGTTGTGTACTTCCAAACAATTTCCTTTATTGGTATATACTTTATATGATACGTTTGGCACTGTTGTGATTACGTTCATGTTGAATTCCCTATCCAAACGTTCTTGAATGATTTCCATATGTAACATTCCTAAGAAACCGCATCTAAAACCAAAACCCAATGCAGCTGATGATTCCGGATCAAAGGTCAGTGATGCATCATTTAATTGTAATTTTTCTAATGATGACCTTAAATCTTCAAAATCTTCAGGGTCTATAGGATAGACTCCGGCAAAAACCATAGGTTTTACCTCTTCAAAACCATCTATTGCCTTTTCACATGGACGTTTTACATGAGTAATTGTGTCTCCTACTTTTACCTCTTTTGATGTCTTGATGCCCGATATGATATATCCAACATTGCCCGCTGACAATTGTTTTTGAGGTACCATATCTAGTTTTAGAATGCCTATTTCATTTGCTTCATACTCTTTGCCTGTATTGACAAATTTTACAAGGTCTTCGCTGTTTATTGTGCCGTTTACTATTTTAAAGTAAGCAATAATTCCTCTAAAAGAGTTGAATACAGAGTCGAAAATAAGACATTGTAATGGAGCTTTCGGGTCGCCGACAGGGGCAGGAATCCTGGTTACTATTGCATCTAATATCTCTTGAACTCCCATGCCTGTTTTGCCACTTGCTCTAATGATTTCCGATCTGTCACATCCGATTAATTCTACAATTTGATCTTCTACTTCATCCGGCATAGCACTATCCATATCCATCTTATTCATTACAGGAATGATGGTAAGGTCGTGCTCTAAAGCCATATATAAATTTGATATCGTTTGTGCTTGAATACCTTGTGTCGCATCTATTATCAATAATGCACCTTCGCATGCTGCTATAGATCTGGATACCTCGTATGAAAAGTCAACGTGCCCCGGGGTATCTATGAGATTCAATGTATAGTCAGTACCATTCATATTATATTTCATTTGAATAGCATGACTTTTTATTGTTATTCCTCTCTCTCTTTCCAAATCCATGTCGTCTAGTACTTGGGCTTGTAAATCTTTCGCAGCTATTGTATTGGTATACTCTAATAGTCTATCTGCCAAAGTGCTTTTCCCATGGTCTATATGTGCTATTATACAGAAATTACGTATTTTATCCATCAATGTATTCTTGTTTTTCTTTTAAAGTGCAAAGATACGAATTTTTTTGGTTATTTGTGCTCTTTAATGTAAAATGATTTTTCGTTATTATTAGTAGTATGGATTTATAAAATGCTATAGTTAAAAAGTTTTTTTAGTTTATATTATAAAAGGCTGATTTCTTTTTCTTAGAAATCAGCCTTTTAATTGTTATACAATGTATTAAAAGTATTTTATAGTATGCTATTCAATACATCTGTAATTTTACTCTCATTAGTAGCACCTACAATTTTGTTTACTTGTTTACCATTTTTGATAAAAATTAAAGTAGGTACGCTACGAATGCCGAATTGATCTGTTGTATCAGGGCATTCTTCGATATCCATTTTGCAAACAGCTGCTTTGCCTTCGTATTTTTCTGAAATTTTGTCAATAACAGGGCTGAGAGCTTTGCAAGGGCCACACCATGCGGCACTGAAATCTATTAATACAACTTCATTGTTTGCTACTACTTCGTTGAATGTAGCGTCAGTTAAATGTAATGCCATAATATATATTTTTTAATTGTTATTGTTCCTTTTTTTCGTAGTGCAAAGATACAATATTATTGCAATATTCCTATATGTTTTTTCTAATTTAATTTAAAGTCGATGTTATATACAGTTTTAAAATATTCTAAAGTGTCAATTAATTCATTGGTTATTAATATCTTTTTGTGTGATTTTAACGTGTATGTTATTCCATCTTCTTTGTTTTTTAAGTAAAATGTGATAAATTGTTTTCCAATTGTTTCGCTATCGGGTATTAGAGTGTTGTAAATTTCATGAATGATATCGAAATTTAACATTTCCATATCTAATGAAATTATTAATTCTTGCTTCTTTGTTAAGAAAGTGTCATCAATTAAATTGATGTCGGTGATGCTGATATCCAATTCTTGATTGTCATTTGGTTTTTTGCTTTTATACTTTAAATCTGCCCATCTTTCTTGTATTTTACCTTTCATTAATAGGTAGGTATTGTCGGTGAAGAAGTTTTTGAATGTAATAAATTTATTTTTGAAAAAAAATAAATTAATATCCCCGGAATAGTCGGTTAATGTTACTGATGCAAAATCAAAACCATTTTTATCTTTTCCGAATCTTACTCCGGATGTAATACCTCCTATTGTAAACGAAGTTTGAATGTTGTTATTTTTCTTTTCTTTTAATTCAGCAATTGTCAATGTTGTGCCATATTTGATTGTGTTTTTGTGTAGATCTAAAGGATGTGCTGAAATATATACACCAATTACCTCCTCTTCATTTTTTAATTTTTCGAGAATGTCTACTTCTGACGCCGGTTCTATCAATGGTTTTTTTGTTTCTATTTCCTCTTCGCAGTCATCAAAAAGCGTATTGATGGAGTTATTTTTTGCTTTTTGATAATCATTACTGTATTGAACAAGTTTGTCAAGAATAATCTCTTTTTTTATGTTATAATTTTTGTCTTTAATAAATGCAGTTCTTGAGATGTCGTTGAAATTATCGAATGCTCCGGAAAGACCTAAAGATTCTATAGTTTTTTTGTTACATGTGCGTATATCTATTCTTTCAAGAAAGTCAAAAGTGCTTTTGAACAAGCCATTTTGCTCTCTTTCATTGATTATTGCCGACGATGGTCCTTCTCCAACGCCTTTAATTCCTGCCAATCCAAAACGTATATTACCATCTTTTGTAACAGTGAAGTTTTGTTCGGATTCGTTAATGTCCGGACCTTTGAGAGGAATGTTCATCTGTTTACATTCCGTCATAAATTTTGTTATTTCAGTGATGTCATCTCTGTTACGAGTCAAGTTAGCTGCCATATATTCTGCAGGGTAGTGTGCTTTTAAATATGCTGTTTGGTATGCTACCCACGCATAGCATGTAGCATGTGATTTATTGAAGGCATATGATGCAAATTTTTCCCATTCTCCCCATATTTTTTCCAATACTTCAGGATTATGATTGTTTTTTACACCATTGTTGATAAATTGAGGTTTTAATTTATCCAGCATAGCACGATTTTTTTTACCCATTGCTTTACGTAATGTGTCGGATTCGCCTCGTGTGAAATTTCCTAATAACCTGGATAGAAGCATCACTTGCTCTTGATATACCGTTATACCATAGGTCTCTTCCAAATATTGTTTCATACATGGAATGTCGTATTTTATCTCTTCCAATCCATGTTTTCTTGCAATAAAGTTTGGTATGTTTTCCATTGGACCCGGGCGGTATAAGGCATTCATTGCTATAAGGTCTTCAAATTTTGAAGGCTTAAGTTCCTTTAGATATTTTTGCATTCCCGGCGACTCAAATTGAAATACTCCTATCGTTCTTCCTTTACTGAATAAGTCGAATGTGAGTGGGTCGTCAATAGGAATTTTATCTATATCCAAATCAATGCCTTTCGAGTGTTTTATATTTTTTAGTGCTTCTTTTATAATTGATAGGGTGCTTAATCCCAAAAAGTCCATCTTAATAAGACCAATCTTTTCAATTACTTTTCCGGAATATTGAGTGACAAGTACCTCTTCATTGACCTTCTTATCAGTTGCAGTGGATAGGGGAGCAAATTTTCGTAAATCATCAGCTCCTATTATTACACCGCATGCGTGAATACCTGTTTGTCGTACAGTGCCTTCTAATAATGATGCATTGTCTAATGTATCTTTTATTGCATTGTTATTGTTGTATATTTCGGATATAGATGAAATTTCCTTAATACAATTATTGATATTTACAGGAAGTGGTTTGCCTTTTGCATCTACTTTATCTTCTGGAAATTTATCAGGTATTGCATCTGTAATTTCTTTTACTATGTCTAATGGAATATTGTTTACTCTGGCTACGTCTTTTATACTTGATTTGGTAGCCATTGTTCCGTATGTTATGATATGTGCTACTTTTTCTTTACCATATTTTTCCGTTACCCATTTCAATACTTCATTTCTACCATCATCATCAAAGTCGATATCGATATCGGGAAGTGAAATACGGTCGGGATTTAAGAATCTTTCAAAAAGCAGGTCGTATTTGATAGGGTCAATATCAGTGATTTTCAAACAGTATGCTACTACAGACCCGGCAGCAGAACCACGTCCCGGTCCCACAGATACATTCATATTCCTTGCTGCTGCAATAAAATCTTGAACGATAAGAAAATATCCCGGAAATCCCATTGTTTTCATTACGTGCAACTCAAATATTATGCGTTGCATTACGCTCTCCGGAATCGGGTCTCCGTACCTGTTTTTTGCCCCTTGTAGTGTTAGTTCTTTTAAGTAATCCGCTTCTAATTTAATCCTATATAGTCTGTCGTATCCTCCTAATTTCTTGATTTTTGCTTTCGCTTCTTCTTCTGATAATACGATGTTGTTATTTTCATCTCGTGTAAATTCATTGAATAAGTCTTCAGTACTATATTTATTTCGATATTCACTTTCCGTACCAAATTCTTCCGGTATGTTGAAAACTGGCATTATAGGGTCGTGATCAAGACCGTATGGTTCTATCTTTTCTGCAATTTCAAGGGTATTTTCCAATGCTTCCGGTATGTCGGAAAATATTGCTGCCATTTCATCAGGAGTCTTGAGCCATTCTTGTTTTGTATATCGTAGCCTATTCGGGTCATTGATATCTTTTTTAGTGGAAAGGCAAATAAGTAAATCATGAATATCTCCGTGACTCTCTTCTACAAAATGAACGTCATTTGTTGCAATGATTTTTGTATTTGTTTTTCGAGCCAATTCGATGATTTTTTCATTGACTTTTACCTGTTTTAAATAAGTGTTTTGGTCGGCTCCCGGCTTGTCGGTCTTGTGACGTTGTATCTCTAAGTAATAATCGTCACCGAATACTTCTTTAAACCATAATATGCTTTCTTCCGCTTCTTTTATCTTACCTGCCATAATTAATTGCGGAATTTCACCTCCAAGGCAAGCAGAACACACAATAAGTCCTTCGTGATATTGCTTTAATATGTTCTTATCTATTCTGGGACGGTAATAGTTGCCTTCAATCCATGCTATTGAAATTAACATGCATAAGTTTTGATACCCTATCTTATTCTTGGCCAATAAGATTAAATGGTAACCGGACATATCTATTTTTTGTGCTTTACCATTTTCATTAATAAATGTTTGAGATGGGTCTTTATCATATAGTGTACGGCGTGCACAATAAGCTTCACAACCTATAATGGGCTTGAAAATCTGCTTTTGTAGCGATTCTATGTCAGATTTATATATTTCTAAATTATTTGTATCTTCTTCCGTAGCTGTGCATTCGGATATTTTATTTTCAATATCTTTTATTAATTTTTTCTTGTTTGATATCTCTTTATTGATATCTGCGTTTTCACTCTCACAAATTTCCGTAAATTCTTTTATGCCAAACATATTGCCATGGTCGGTTATTGCCAAGGCATTCATACCATTTTTCTTGCATTTCTTTACAAGATCTTTGGTTTTTGACAATCCATCAAGGATAGAATAGTTTGTATGAACGTGAAGATGAATGAAGTTTGCCATAATAATTAGAATTGAAAATAAATAAATGCTTGTAAATTAGATGTTATAAATTGGCATATAATAAATATCGCAAGTACTACAACAAATACCATTATCGGTAAAGGTAACATAGAAAAGTTAATTCTATACCAACGTTTTGCTCTTTCCGGAATCCAATGAATTAACATACCGATGATGAACAATAAGAATACTTTATTATAAGTAGTACAAATTGAAGGTATGATGCTGAAATCCCATGTAGACCCAATTTGATGAATCATGTTTTTTGCTGTAACCCATGCTTGTTCATTAGCTAATGCAGGGTCTAAATTAGAACCGGATCGGAAAAATAATCTTGTAAAACTAATGAATACAAATGTTTGAAAAATACCCCATGCATTACCGGCATTTTCAAATTTGTATTTGCTTCCGGTTTTGCTGAATATCCATCTTATTAATGTTCCTATAGTGATTATTAGTACCCAAATGAATAAAATATTCCATAAAGGCATAGGGGTAAACGTAACTAAAAGATAGAGTATTAATGATATCAATAAAATAACCGCTAATTTTATATTCATTGTTAACCCTCGCCAAATTTTGTATACTACTATACCAATTCCGTTCAGTCCACCCCAAATTACAAAATTCATACTGGCACCATGCCATAGTCCGCCTAATAGCATAGTCACCATTAGGTTTAAATTAGTAATAATTTTGTTTCGTTTTTCTTTTACGATTAATCCCCATATAGTGATAGCTAAAGCTATGCTTATCATAATGCCGGCAATAATCCAACTTCCAGATAATAATACTCCTATTAGTGACATTAATATTATCCAGAAGTACGTTCCAAAAGTAGCATTTCTATTACCACCTAAAGGAATATAGAGATAATCTTGAAGCCATTTAGAAAGCGAAATATGCCATCTCTTCCAAAAATTTGATGCATTAGGAGCTTTGTAGGGCGAGTTGAAATTTTTTGGTAGATAAAATCCCATTAACATCGCTACTCCTATAGCAATATCCGTATAGCCGGAAAAATCAGCATATACTTGTAGTGAATAGGCAAATAATGCCATAATATTCTCAAATCCGGAATAGAGTAGAGGAGTTTCGAAAATTCTATCTATGAAATTGACAGCCAAGTAATCACTTAGAATAATCTTTTTTGCCAATCCGTTTATTATCCAAAATACTGCTATGCCAAATTGCCTTCTACTTAAAAAATAGGGCTTATATATTTGTGGAATGAAGTCTGCAGCCCTTACTATCGGACCTGCAACTAATTGTGGAAAAAAGGATACATAGAATCCGTAATCTAATATGTTCTTTATTGGAGCTATTCTTTTCCTATATACATCTACGGTATAACTGATTGTTTGAAATGTATAAAAAGATATTCCTACCGGTAAAATAATTGAGTCTACACTGAATCTGCTGTAACCATATAATACGTTTCCAACTTCTGCAAATATATCTACAACTTCTAATGACGTGCCGAAAATAGTGTTGATAATATTGATTAAGAAATAAGAGTATTTAAAGTAACATAATACGGTGAGATTTATTGCTACACTTAATGTTACAAAAAGTTTCCTTATACTCTTTTTTTGATATTTATATATTTGTCGGGCAATAGTATAGTCAGATATTGTCGCAAATAGTAACAATAATACAAAAAGCCCGCTTGTTTTGTAGTAAAAAAAGAGGCTGACAAAAAATAGAAATGATATTTTCAATAATCGTTTGGATTTGATTAATGAAAAAATTGAGAAGATTATTGCAAAAAATGCCCAAAAATAAAATTGAGTAAACAATAATGGTGAGTTGGCATCAAATGCAAAAATCCTTGATAAAAAAGAAACTATACTATCCATAATATTATTCTTTGTACATCCAATCGTAAATGATAGAATTGTACAATAAATTACCTAATAATTTATATCCTGTTATCGTAAAATGAATACGGTCTTTATTAATTAATCCATTATTTTGCCAAACTTTAGAAGATCCATATCCTCCCATAATATCATACAAATCCCAAACTGCAGCATTATGTTCTTCAGCCAATTCATATATGGCTTTTTGTACTAATTTGCCATTCGGATTCGTATATCTGGTTCTCCTTCCTATCCGTAATATACAATCGTTATTCGTGATAAAAATTATGGCACATTCAGGATTGTTTGAATATAATTGCTGTATTAATTCATTATATTTATTCTTGAAAGCTTCAATGTTAAATTCACTTGATGGCACATTTGCATCGTTGATACCAACGTTTAGTAATGCCAAGTCAGGATGTATATATTTCAGTTGCTCCTCAAATAATGAGCATCGCAACCATGACTTTAATGATGCTCCATTTACCCCTAATGAATGTATGGTTATACCATTAAAATCCGTAGTTGGAAGTAAACCGTATATTGTAAAGTTTATATTATCTGACTCTTTGGAAAATATCGAATCTGTATCAGGAATATTCTGTATAAGAGATGAAGTACTATCTATATTAATAGTTATTGTATCTATTGTACCTTTATCCGATTCCAAACTAATATTTAAACTGTCGGTAATATTTGCGTCGTTTGTGAAAAAGAATTCTTCTTCGATACTGTCGGTAGATACCGGCAATTCATTGTGGTATTTGTTATAGTAATAGTTGTGTTTTGAATTTAAATCCAATATTATTTTGCCTTTGCTTTTGTATGAATTTAATTCAAATACTATGGCATCATTATCTTTTGTGCCGGCTATAGTGTCATGACCAACAACTAAAAACGGCTCATAATAGTCATTATCTATTGAATATAATAGTCGAAGATGGTTATATTGCCAATTTGTATTTTTATGTGGGTTCAAGTCAAAAGAAATTGTAGAATAGCTATTATTAGTAGTAATAGAATAACCTGTAATACCTAATTCATTTGAAATTGGAGGGCGTGAATTTTGTGTTTTTGTCCATGTTCCCTCATGAGAAATAGAGTAATTTTTAGGGTTATTTGTTTTTGCTACGGAATACGGAAATATTACACCTCTATTTGCTACAAAAGATTCTTGAATATTTGCAAAATTTGTACGTAATTGATTGGTAAAAACGTCTGCTTGAACGTGTGATCCTCCTATGTGAATTATATTGATATCCCCTTTACCAAATACAGATAAGGAGTCTAATTGCTTATATAACAGTTCGAATTTTGAACTATCATTCGGAAATAAAAGTCTATTAGCACGATAGTTAACACAATCGTAGTGCTCTATTGATGCCTGCAGAGGTAATGATAAAGGAGCTTTATTTCTATATAACAATGAGTCCATACTATTTTCTTGCGAAAATAGTGTGGATATAATAGAAAACGATATTAATATTATCAAAAGATTTCTCATGGAATTATCTCCCCAACTTCTTGTAATGCTATATCTTCCTCAGTTTTTAGCAATTGTTCTTTTTTGTAAGTGTAATAATCGTATGCAGCTTTAATACCTTCACATAGCATTATACTTGCCTTTTTTGATCCTTCTCTGGTAAAATGAATATAATCCGATCCTGCTAACTTGCTATTTACCCATGTGGTCATAGATCCGTTTCCACCCATATTTCTGTATAAATCCCAATATGCTACATCGTTTGAGAAACAGGTAGTTTTTAAACTATCTATAAATTCTTCCATATGAGAATACGTTTGTCGAGTACTTCTATCTACCATGTCAGATGGTCCGATAAATAGTATTTTTGACTTTGGAGATATGCGTTTTAAATATTTGAATTGTCGGGATATACTCTTGCAATATGTCTCTATCTGTTTTGAGGATTTTATATACGGAATAGAGTTACCTCCGTACTGCATTATTATTAAAGGTACATTATTATTAGCATAGTATGTAGAGAGTGAAGAGGAGGAGATACTTGTGAATATTGTACCTGAGCATCCTCTCATTGCTGCATTATCTACTTGTATCCCTTTGCCGTTTCCATCCACCATTATGCCGTATACTATGGCATTGCCTTCGATAGTCAAATTAATATAGTTTGTAGAATCGGGTATGTCTATATTTAATTTACTATCTCCTATATTGGATGTTTTGCTTATGGATTTGTTATTTACATACGCATTGACGGTAAGAGGTGAATTACTGTTAAACAAAATGGTAATATTTCCAAATCTTTTTGTTTTCCTTTGTGTATATGAGTAATTTAATTTATTGAACGTGATTGTTATTGCCCCGTTTAGAATGTATGATTGTCCTAAAGGTCCATAATCTTTAAAGTCCGTTTTCCTCGTTTCTGCATTAAATACTGCATACCTAAATAATTCTATATTTGAAGTTTGTGAAATAGCTGATGTAGGTACTTTTTGAATTAATGGCACCATACCAACACCATATCCTCCAAATGTGTTTTGAAGATAATCTCTTAAAGTGCCTGTAATACGATCTTCTTCTATTTGAGAATCACCATAATGGATGACTCTTATACATTTCTTATCTGCTTTTTCAAATTCTGTAAATACCGAATTCATCCATTCAATACTATCTTTTGGAAAAGATATTGCGTGTGGATGTTTTAGTGCAATGTATTTTTGTTTGTAATCTTCAGATTCTTTTTGTGCATTCAAGTAACTCTTTATTTCATCGGATATCTTTATTGTAGAATTATCTGTTACATACTCTTCTCTATCGTTTTTTAAAATATCTGATAATTGAGGAAAAGTTAATGTAGTAGCTTTATATGTTATTCCTTCTTGAGGAAAATATATACTTAATATGCCTAAAAGTGTAAAAACACTAAATATGAATATAATAATGTTTCTTATTTTCATTGTGGTTTAATTTTAATTTTTTGACCAATTTGAATAATATCAGATTTTATGTTATTCCATTGCTTTAGTTGTTTTACTGTCACATGGTGCTTTTTTGCTATATGGCTTAATGTATCACCCGATTTTACCTTATAAATTATGGTAGCATTGGCTTCTTCAATAGCTTTTTTTAGCGCTTCTTGCTTAGCCTCTTCTTGCTGTTTTGCTATTAGTAATTGATTTTGTAAATATTCGTCTTCTGATTTATATAAATTGTCAAATTTTTGTAAATCAACATTTTGAGGAATATATATATTGTCAGAACTTGTGAGCCATTCTTTGGTTGTTAATATTTTTCCATTGTATTTGTAAAATATCTCTTTTGATAGATGTAAAGAGTCGCACAATATTGATAGTCGTATTGGACTATCAATAGTAATCTGTTTGAAGTTTCTGTGATAGTATATAGAGTCAATCTCTGCCAATAAACTATGTAAAGAGGAATGAAACTCCGGATATGTTTTATTTTTACATATATCATGTCGTGACATAATTTTCGAATATAAGAAGTGTATATCTTTATCACTCGAATTGTTTATGTCGATATTATTTTTTTTTGCTATTCTGTTTAAAGCAGTAGGACTCTCTAAAAAAGCTAATATTGTGATATTCCAATCGTTATATATTTCGTGTAAATCATGTAAATATTGTAAAGCAACAATTGTTGATTTTTGAATGTCGTATCTTTCATCTATCTCTTTGTTAATTTTTAATCCGTAAAAGTGAGCTACTTGAGGAGTTAAAGCCCATAACCCAATTTTTTTGTCAGAATTATAATGGATGTTGAAGCCGGAACAATAGATTGGTAAAAACGATATACTATCCGGTATATTATTGCTTTGAAATAAACTATACCATGGTATAGTTATTGTGGCATTGTTTACTGATAATATCGCACCCGTACTAATGTAAATAGCTACAATAATGGAGATAATATTTTTTTGTAATTTATTAATCATTAGATGGTTATCTCAATTTAATATTATGTTTGGTTTCAAAATGCAAAGTTAGAATAATATTTTGATACTACTCATTTTTATTCTTAATTATTCTCAAAAAAGTCTTCATGCTGATATTGCAATATTTTTAGTTTGTTTATATGATATAATATTCTTACCTTTGCAATAATTAGAAACACGAAAACGTTTATATTTATATGAGAGAAAGGGTAATAATTTTTATTATTTTCGTTGGTTTGACTTTAACATTTTCAGTGTCTGCTTCCGAATCCGAAAAAAATGGTAAAAAAATGTCCTTTAATGGATATTCCGGAGGAATGATGCTTCATGCCGGATACGGACAATCAAGAAATTTTACTATATATGATGAAGATGATGTGTTGTTTAATGGTAAGTTTCAAGGTGCTGTTTATGGTATTGGTGGTGCCATGAGAGTTATGTTTGGAAATCATCTTCGCGTAGGAATGGAAGGTTATGCATCAAATTCAAAATACTCAAAATTTGGAGGATATACCTCTCTCGGTTGGGGAGGACTTTTATTGGACTCTAAGTGGGATGTAAAAAAATGGACAATCTTCGTAGGAGGTGCCGTTGGTGGTGGCGGTTATAAGTTCGTATTTATTCCGGATTACAATAAGGTAGATAATAATCTAAAAGATTTTGTTATAGATGATAATGTTTCTTACCGTTCTTACCCCTTTGTGGCAGTGGTTCCTTTCGTTGGAGTGGAATATGCTTTGACTCAAAGAGTACATATTGTAGCTAAAATTGATTATTTGTTTAGCGTTTCTAAAAATACAAATGATTTTGTTACAGGTCCAAGGCTTTTCTTAGGATTTATGTTTTGTCATCTTCCTAAATGAAATTTTTTAAAGTATTCATATTCATTGTTATCTTAACACCTTTCCTTTTTGTCGGGTGTATTCAAGAAAATATCAGTTTTGATTCAAAATATCATCTCTCATTTTCTTGCGATACTGTTTTGTTTGATACTTTATTAGTAGATCAATTATCACCTACGAAGAGGGTTAAAATTTATAATGACAATAAATTCGCAATAAATATTTCTTCTATCAAATTGTCAACAGGGGCTAATTCTTTGTTTAGAATTAATGTTGATGGTTGTTACCCTTCTGAAAATAACGAGGTTAATGATATTGTTGTTAAAGCAAATGACTCTATTTTTATTTTTATTGAAGCTACAGTTTCTGATACTTCAAATAATCGTAATATAGTAGTCACAGATTCAATACTATTTTGTTATAATGGTAATGTTGATAAATTACAATTATGTGCTGTTGCAAAGAATGTTATTGTTTTGAATAAATATGTTTTGACAGAAAATCAAGTTTGGGATGCCAAATTGCCTTATCTTGTTTTTGGTTATATTTACGTTCCTGAAGGTAAAAAACTTACTATTTCCCGCGGTGCTCAAATTTTGTTACATTCCGGTGCAAATATTATTGTGGATGGAGAATTATCATGTGAAGCTACTTTCGACGCCCCGATAATATTCCGCGGCGATAGATTTGATGCTGTTAATGATGTTGATGGTACACCATATTTCTTCCTTCCAAATCAATGGGGTGGTATTTATTTACAAAATCCACAAAATAATTATAATTTCAATTTTGTGAAAATATATGGAATGTCTATCGGAATAGTTGCATTGGGTACTGATAGGTATTTCCCTAAAATTAAAATTTTTAATTCTGTTATTCAAACATCCGGAAATTATGGTATATATGCACAAAATTCTGATGTATCTATCGTAAATAGCGAAATAAGTAATTGTTTATCAGGATGTTTTGTTGCTTATGGTGGTAGGTGTAGAGTTGTTCACACTACTTTTGCCAATTATTATAAATTCTCTTCACGTAAGTTGGAGTCGGTTAGAATTAGTAATTATGCCGTTCAAAATGGGTATAAATATCTCTTCCCTATAGACAATTGTGTGATAGAGAATAGCATAATTTTTGGTTCTCTTCCGGAAGAGCTTAAATTGGATTTAGATACATTATCGATTAATAGTGGTAATTGCTTATTTTCTCATACTTTGATTAAAGGTAAATTAATTGATAATGATATGTTTTATAATTGCCGTTGGGCAAAATCTCAAAATAGTAATTTGTCTTATGATACTATATTTATAAATACTTCTATTCAAGACATTTCTCAATCAGGATATTATAATTTTCGTCTTGATTCCGCTTCATATGCAAGGGGTGGAGCTGCAATTTCAGTTTCTCAAATTTTCCCTTTAGATTTGGATATGAAAAGCAGAACATCGGATAGATATCCTGATATGGGCTGTTACGAATGGCGATTAAATTAAAATGAAATTTATTATGAAAATCATTCTAAAAAAATTTGTTATAACTCTATTGTCTTGTTTATTCCCAATTTTTTTATTGGCTTCACAAGATACCATTAGTGGTTATGTTGTTGATACTGTGGGTAATCCCATATCTTATGTGTCTGTTTACCTTAAATCACATCCTGCTTCCGGAGTTGCTTCAGATGGTAATGGTAAATTTTCATTAATTATTGATAGAAATAAATTTCTTGCTGATGATGTTATATTCTCTTTTATTGGGATGAAAACATTAGAAATTCCGGTATCTAAATTACTGAGTGCTGAATATTGGAAAATTGTAATGAAAGAGCAACCTATTTTACTTGATAATGTAATTGTGTCTCGTAAAATTTCGAAAAAGGAGACTAAAAAATTGAAAATTAGTGCTCTTAAGAATTTTGAAAAGCAATTATTAAAAGATTTTCCTAATCGAAATACTTCTTATCCGGTTGTTTCTATATATTTTGGAGGGCAAGATAATAGACAATTGGCTAAACATGAAATTATTGGTTTTGTTGACGAGTATTTTAAAGATTATTCGGACTCTATTAATGTTAGAGTATCAAAAATTAAAGAAAATTTTTCATTGGAGGTCGATAGTGCTTATTCTCTTTTAGATCAGATTGCTACTGAAAAAAGTAAAAAGAGTAAGAAGATGAAGTATAATAGTAGAACTATTGATGAAAGAGCCATTAAAATGCACAAATTTTTGTGGGGAGGTTATACAGGAAATATTTTAGATCTTATCAATACAGATAAACTTAATAGATGGAGTTATGTGCTCGTTGGAGATGATGGCGTTTTGTCTTATACGGATAAAACAAATTATCTTGGTATTGTGAAAATGGAGTTGAATATCGATTTTTATGTAAATCCTTCAAATTTTCAAATTAGAAAAATTGCACAAAGTATGGTTGGTGAAGCCCATATTCCTTTTGGCTATAAATTAAGTAAAGAGGAGTTGCAATTGATAAATACTCTTCAAATAGGTGTTGACACTTTGGATAAGTATAAAGTAAGACACTTGTATGGCGATGTCAAAAGAAATGTAATATTTCAAAATGTTGATGGTAAAATGTTTATAAAAGAGAAAAATTTAAAAGTAAAAGGTACTATTGTTGATAATAAGAAAAGAAAATTGAATTATAATGCTGATGCAAAAGTAAATGTTGTTGGAACTCCAATAATATTTTAATCTTTTGAAATACTTCATTAATATCATTGTCTATCAAAATTTATATTCTTCCTTTTAAATACGATTGTCGTTTATTTTCATCAAATTTTTCTATGGCATATCTTAGTGTTGTGCGTGGAAGTGTTTTGTAAATATCATTATTTTTTAAAAACTGCTCTTCTATAGTTAAATTTTTCTTGCCTATTTCCCTTAATAGCCATCCGTTTGCTTTATGTATTAAATCGTGATTATGAAATAGATTCTCTTCAATAATTGCTAATGTAGGCTCAAAATCATTGTGTTTAACAAAATATAAAGTACTAACTATAGCTATCCTTTTCTCCCACATATTATTTGATTTTGCCAATTTTTTCAATATGGGAATTATTTCTTGTTTTTGTGATTTTAAATAATAAAGCCATTCGCCAATAATAGTAGGACAAGATAAATCTACTAAATCCCAATTATTAATATATTGTGTATGATTTAAATAAAAGTCTAAACATGGATTTTGAAAATTATATTCCGGGTCCTTTTGTTTCTTTATTTTTGAAAATTGGTTTTTGAAAATTCTAATGAGCATGAAAAGACTTGCCATTCTAACTTCATGCCATTTTGAAGAAATTAATGGTTCTAATTGTTCAATACTCATTAATGGAGTTGATTTTACAATATCTCGAATAATAGGAACTTTAATTCCTAAAAAACAATCATTTTCACCATATTCTCCGGGATTTGTCTTGAAAAATTTCGAAAGAATAAGTGCTTGGTTTTTATTTTGTTTGTTTAGTAATTGATTATACATTTCTTATAAATAATGTTTTTGGCAAAATAAAAAAAATGATGTATTGACAAATTTGTCAATACATCATTAAATATAGTGGTTATTAATTATTTGCAGATAACGCGAGCCATCTCTAACACTTTGTTAGAATAGCCCCATTCATTATCATACCAAGACACTACTTTAGCAAAGTTATCATCTAAAGAAATACCGGCTTTAGCGTCATAGATAGAAGTTAATGGGCAACCGCGGAAGTCTGTAGATACAACAGCCTCTTCTGTGTAACCGAGTATGCCTTTTAATTCGTTTTCTGAAGCGTGTTTCATTGCAGCATTAATAGCTTCCATAGTAGCAGGTTTTTCTAATACTACAGTGAGGTCAACTACAGAAACGTCTGATGTTGGTACACGGAAACTCATACCTGTTAATTTTCCATTTAATACAGGAAGAACTTTACCTACTGCTTTTGCTGCTCCTGTTGATGAAGGAATGATGTTTTCTAGAATACCGCGTCCACCACGCCAATCTTTTTTAGAAGGGCCATCTACCGTTTTTTGAGTGGCTGTTGCTGCATGTACTGTGGTCATAAGACCTTTTACAATACCAAAATTGTCATTTAATACTTTAGCTATTGGAGCTAAACAGTTTGTTGTACATGATGCATTGGAAATGATATCTTGACCTGCATAACTTTCGTGGTTAACACCATAAACAAACATAGGAGTTGAATCTTTTGATGGAGCAGACATAATTACTTTCTTTGCTCCTGCTTCTATGTGTTTACGTGCTTTGTCATCTGTAAGGAATAATCCTGTTGATTCTACTACTACGTCAGCACCTACTTCGTTCCATTTAAGGTTTGCTGGATCCATTTCGGCTGTTAAACGAATTTTATTGCCATTTACTATCAAGTAATTGCCTTCTACTTCAATAGAACCTTCAAATTTGCCATGCACAGAATCATACTTAAGCATGTATGCGAGGTAATCTGCGTCTAAAAGGTCGTTAATACCTACTACTTGAATATCTTTGCTGAAGTTTGCTACAGCAGCACGGAATACCATGCGACCAATACGGCCAAATCCATTAATACCTAATTTAATCATAATAATTTGTATATTTAAAATATTACTACTTTTTACCTATTTTCAATGTTGCAAAGTTACAACTAATATTGTAATTGACAAAATATTTATGGGATAATAATTTTCTCTCTATTTTCTTCTATAACAATGATATATATACCTCTTGATAATTCTATATCTATCGATGATTGGATTGTGTTATTGTAAATTATCTTTCCTTCTATAGTAAAAATCGTTATTTGCTTTTGGTTATTTACCTCAATTGTTATCTTGTTATTATCAGTATAAAGATTATAATCTTTTTCTTTTTCAATAATCTCTTCGTTTGTTGTTTCTCCAATTTCATGCTCGGAATATAGGTTGCCATATCTATCTAAGCCCCTTATTATCCATTTTCCGGATGTTAATTCTGAATAATTGGAGATGTTGAATTCCGTAGTGTAACTAATGCCTTTTAATGTTAAATTATTGCATATCGGATTATTAGTTGTTGTATAATATACTGCATATCTTATGTTATTTGCATTACTTTCCCATTGTAATGAATAATTAATTATGCGAATATTTGTGATTATAGGGTCGCCTATTGTCGTCCCTCTCCATGATATTATCGGCCACAAAGTTTTTTCTTTGTATAATTCTTCTGGTAATAATGTGTGATATCCTTCGTTATTGTTGAAGTGTGTGTTGACTCCGGATTTGTTTTGATAATATGTGGTATTATAGAATACTGCTCCTTCGGATTTAGTGCTGTTTCTGTTTATGGTTATTTGATTTTCAATGTCTTCCGGAGTGTTAAAGCGTTTGTTAGTAGTGCCATTTGAATTATTATTGGCTACGTCATTGCTCGTTATTAATGGTCGATTGTATTTATTGGCAAGATTATACCACCAAGTACATAATGTTTCGTAATCTTGTCTGGAATTATATGTAGGTGTTGTTGACAATGATGGCCAATATAATTGAGGTGATATGTAGTCGATATAACCTCTTTTTAACCAAGCTGCTGCATCACAATATAATACTGAATATGCATCTTGACCTACAATGCCTGATGCGGGATATATTACATCGTAGGTAGTGTAATTTTCATCATATACTTTATGTGATGATGTACTATATATTCCAAAAGGAGATATTCCAAATCTTAAATATGGTTTTTTTGTTGTTATTGAATTGAATACAGCTTTTATTAATTGATTTACATTCTCCCTTCGCCAATCGTTTATTGATAATCCATGAGGATTGTTGGCTGAATTTTGATGAGTCTCGTTAGTAGCATAGCTATTATCCGGCATTGATTTATAAAAATAATCGTCGAAAACAATGCCGTCAATGTCGTAATTATCTATGATTTCATTTATAACATTTAATGTGTATTGCTGTACTTGTGGATTTCCGGGATCTAAAAACGCACTTCCTCCGCTACCTATTATCCATGATGATTGTATGTAAGAAGATTGTGGAGTATAGTTAGATACTCTGTAAGGATTTATCCAAGCATGCACTTCTATTCCTCTTTTATGAGCCTCTTCTATTATAAATGCAAGTGGATCATAACCCGGATTTATACCTCTGGTTGTTGTAAGACAATGACTCCATGGCTCGTATGATGAATTATATAATGCATCTGCATGACCTCTAACTTGGAAAAATACAGTATTTATATTTCCTAACAATGCATTATTCAATATATCTATCAACTCCGATTGTTGTGAAGCAATTTGAGTTAAGTCGGTATTATCAGTAATTTTGGTTGTCGGCCAATCTATTCCTCCCCATGCTGTTGCTATCCAAATAGATCTTAACTCTCTATCTTCGTTGGCTTTAAGAAATAATACACTTGTGATTAATAATAATATCAGTAATAATTTTTTCATAGTATTTTAATCTTGTAATTCATATAGTTCCAGTAGTCTCATCGTGTTTTCATCGATAGTATTATTTACCTCTTCATATCTTTTTGATAATTCTATAATTTTTATAGAGTCAGTCGTGTTTGATAAAGAACTTTCGATGTTCATTTTCTCTTCTTCTAATAAATTTAATTCACATTCTAATTTTTCTATCTCCTTTTTTTCTTTGTAAGATAGTTTTGGTTTGCTATTTGAATTAGTATTTTTTTGTTTTTTCTGTTCAGAAGTAGCTTTATTCTTTTCACTTTCTTTTAATTCAGCTTCTTTTAATTCTTTCCACTCTCTGTAATCGGTATAATTGCCGGGGAAGTCTTGTATTTTCCCTTCTCCATGAAAAATAAGAAGGTGATCAACAATTTTATCCATGAAATATCGGTCATGGCTGATTACAATAACGCATCCTTTAAAATTTATAAGATAATCTTCTAATATATTTAAAGTGGTGATGTCTAAGTCGTTTGTTGGTTCGTCTAATATTAAAAAGTTTGGAGCTGTAATTAATATTGTGCATAGATATAATCGTCTTTTTTCTCCTCCGGATAAGTTTTCAATGTAGTTGTATTGTTTTTCCGGAGGAAATAAAAAGTGGTTTAGAAATTGAGATGCGGATAATTTTTTTCCGTTCCCTAATGTAATTTCTTCCGCAATATTTCTTACTGCATCAATTACTTTTGTATTTGGAGCGAAGTCTATCCCAGATTGACTGAAATAAGCGAATTTAATGGTTTCTCCTATGTCAAATTTTCCTTTATCAGGTTCTATTTCTCCGAGTAATAATTTGATAAATGTGGATTTGCCTGTGCCATTATTCCCGATTATTCCAAGTTTTTCATATCTGGAAAAATTATAATAGAAATCTTTTAAAATTATTTTGTCATTAAAAGATTTACTAATATATTGTGCTTCGAAAATTTTAGACCCAATGTAAGCTGATTTTACTCCGAGTGATAATTGTTTTTCTTCAACTCTTTTTTTTGCTCTTTCTTCTATCTCTTTAAAGGCATCTATTCGGTATTGAGCTTTATGTCCTCGAGCTTGTGGTTGTCGCCTAATCCAATCTAATTCTTTTCGATATATATTTTGTACTCTAAGAGTTTCTGCATTATAATTGGCTATGCGCTCTTCTCTTTTTTCTAAGTAATAATTATAATTTCCTTTGTATTGAAATAGTGTATTGTTGTCAATTTCAATGATGTTGCTGCATACATTATCAAGAAAATATCTGTCATGAGTAACCATTAATATGGTCATTTTAGAATGATTTAAGAAGTCTTCCAACCATTCAATCATTTCTAAATCGAGATGGTTTGTCGGTTCGTCAAGAAGAATTAAGTCGGGTTGTGTAATTAGAACATTTGCCAATGCTAATCTTTTCTTTTGTCCTCCGGATAATTCTCCAATTTTTTGAGTTAATGTATGTAGGTTAAGTTTGCCTAAAATTTGCTTTATTCTACTTTCATAATTCCATGCATCAAGCCGATCCATATTGGCTATAGCTTTCTGTAATTCATCTTCAGAAAACTTTTCATGATGTTGTATTTCTACAAGGCTCTCATAATTTTTGATGCATTGTGTTATTTCATTATCCGATGTAAAGCAAGATTCTATTATAGTAATTTCATCTGAAAAATCAGGTTCTTGTGGTAGATAACCTACTCTGATATCATTGTTAAATGTAATTTTACCTGAGTCTGCAATCTCTTTCCCTGCAATAATTTTTAGTAATGTGCTTTTCCCTTTCCCATTTGGGGCTATTATAGATACACGTTGACCTTGCTCTATTCCAAAAGATATATTTTCGAATAGATTTTTGAAGCCGTAACTTTTACTTAGATTCTCAACTTGTAAATATACTTTAGCCATTATCGGAATAGTTTGATAATATCATTACCATTTGCTACAATCAATAAGAGAAGTAATATCAACATTCCAATATTTGTAGCTACTTCCATGAATTTATCACTTGGTTTTCTACCGGTTATCATCTCATATATTAGTATGATAAAGTATCCGCCATCAAGAGCAGGTATTGGCAAAAAGTTCATAAATGCTAATATTATAGAGAGTAATGCAACGATATTCCAAAAATAAATCCAATCCCATTGTGACGGGAATACATTACCTATTGCAATAAATCCCCCTAATGATTGAGCTCCCTCTTTTGTGAATACTAAACGGAACTGTTTTATATAATTTACTAATGTGTCCCATCCTTTTACTATTCCATTTGGTATGGCACTAAAGAAATTGTATGTCTTGTGTTCCATTTTGAACATAGGTAACGGGTTTTTTATTAGTATGCCCATTTTACCTTCGCTGTTCAACATTATTGAGTCGGATTTTAATTCATTATTTCTATAGTAATGAAGAAGGATATTTTGATTTTTGGCCTCTTGTAATTTTTTTGTAATATCACTATATGCCAAATTCAAGTCATTATTTATTCCGACAATACTATCTCCTTTTTCCAAAATTCCTTTAACGGTTGCACTATCAGAAATAGTTTCTATCACCATCGGGAATCTTAATGTTGTAAATGATTGTTCTTCCGCTTTTAAATATTGTTCTCCAAAATCAGAAGGAAGGGTAATGCTTTCATATTTACCATTACGAAGTATTACAAGATTTTCTTTGCCTTCAATAACTACTTTTTGAATAGCATCTTTTTCTGTAAATATAGAGTCTCCATCGGCTGTGATTATTATATCTCCATTTTGTAAACCGTTGTTTAATGCTGTTTGACAATAATCATACCCTAAGAAAGCATTTTTCATCAGCATGTAATTCTCTCCATATGTCATCAACATAATGGAATATATTACTATGGCAGTGAGGAAGTTCATAATTACTCCTCCTGATATTATCAACATTCTTTTCCATGCTTTTTGTGTGCGATATTCCCAAGGTTTCGGTTCTTTATTGGTTAACGTAGGGTCCATACTTTCATCTACCATACCATCAATAGCACAATAACCTCCAAGAGGTATCCAACCAATGCCCCATTCAGTATTCTCCGGATATTTATTCCAATTATCGTCAGGTAAATCTTCTAATGGGGCAGGAACCATAATAGGTTTGCCCTTTTTATCTAATTTCTTATTGCCATTCTCATCTAATGCAGGTGTTGCATTAATATCGTCATTCTTGCTGAAAAATTTAAATTTATATTTTCCATTAATTTTTTTGAAGCGTAAGATTGAAAATTTTGGATTAAAAAATAGATAGAATTTATTTACTCTTACTTTGAAAAGTCTTGCAAATCCAAAATGGCCTAATTCGTGTAAAAATACCATTATGGATAAAGCCAGAATAAGTTGTATTACTTTAATTAATATATCCATTTTAATAGTTGTATTTTATTATTTTAAAAATTCTGAAGCGATTATTCGAGTTTCTGCATCACAAGCAACATAGTCTTCATATGTCGGATTAGAAATAAATGCCAAACGATTTATGGTTTTTTCAATAATGTCGCTCATCTCTATAAATCCAACTTTATCATGTAAAAATGCATCTACAACAACTTCGTTAGCAGCGTTGATTATACAAGGGAGGTTACCTCCTTGTTTCATTGCTTGATAAGCTATTTCTAAGTTTCTAAATCGTTTAAAATCAGGCTCTTCGAATGTAAGTTGATTGTGTTTTGTAAAATCTAAGAATGGGGTTGGAGACTTAATTCTTTCCGGGTATGTCAATGCATATTGTATTGGTAATCGCATATCGGTTTCCCCTAATTGAGCTTTTATTGATCCATCTTTATATTCAATCATGGAGTGAATTATTGACTGTGGATGTATTATTACTTTGATTTGATCCGGATCAACACCGAAAAGCCATTTAGCTTCTATCATTTCAAATCCTTTATTCATCAATGAAGCGGAGTCGATAGTAATTTTATTGCCCATACTCCATGTTGGATGGCTCAATGCTTCTTTTGCTGTAGCGGTTCTTAGTTTTTCTATATCATAAGTACGGAAAGGTCCTCCCGATGCAGTTAATATTAATTTATTTACGACATTAGTATCTTCGCCTTGTAAACACTGAAATATTGCTCCATGTTCTGAGTCTACAGGTAGTATTGTTGCTTTATGTTTTAATGTAAGTTCCGTAATAATATTTCCCGCAACTACCAATGTCTCTTTATTTGCAAGAGCTATTCGTTTACCCGCTTTTATTGCCGCTATTGTTGGTGCTAAGCCTGAATATCCTACCATTGCTGTAACTACAATGTCTACTATGCTTATTGATGCTACTTCCTCTATTGCTTTTGCACCTGCATATACTTTAATAGGATATTCTTTCAGTGCGCATTTCAGTGTATTATAATGGCATTCGTTAGCTATTACGACAACTTCCGGTTTAAATTCTAGTGCTTGTTTAATTAATAATTGAACGTTATTATTGGCTGTCAATGCATAAACTTCAAAACTGTCATTATGCATTCGTACTACATCTAATGTTTGTGTACCGATAGATCCTGTTGAACCTAATATAGTTAATAATTTTTTCATGATTACATTATTATGTGTTCTTCCGGGTTGATGGCAATGCCATTTTGCCATAATTCAAATCGTATCTTTATCGATACGTCTGATTTTTCCGGTGTATGTGTAAATCCGATTACTTCTCCACTTGATATTTGTTTACCGGATTTTACTAATAATTGTTGTATATGTTTGTAAATGCTAATTACTCCATTTTCATGTTGAATCATTATATCATACCCATTTATATTGTTGGTAATCATTATAATAGTACCATCATAACATGCCATTATCGGTTGATTCTTTATCGAAATAATGTCAATACCAAATATTTGCTTGTCCGGTTCGAATTGTTGAATGATAGTGCCTTTTAATGGTGCAATAAATAGTAATGAGTTATTACTTTCTATATTAGTAGAAATATTGTATTTATTATCTTCTTCATATTGCTTTAAATAATCATCTTCCAATGCTCCGGATGATAAATCCAATCCTTTGTATGAGTTTAATACAGAATCAGGTACTGAATTTATTGAATCAATATGAATATTGCCGGCAATTATGTTTTTTAATGAATTAAGCTGTCGATTATTTGATGTAATTATGTTTTCTAAAGAGTCGACTTTCAGAGCTTCATGTATTACTTCTGTTCGTATTGAAACATCTCCATAGCCTGGTAACATGTTTTTTAATGGGGTAAGTAGTATCAAAAGTGATAATAAGATGAAAGAAATTACCGAAAAAAGACTTATCGCCGTAATAAGCGATAGGCGAGAAACATGAATATGAAATACCTCCTCTAATGTGTTCTCATTGAGGATAATCATATTGTATTTAAACCTTAATCTTTTAAAAAATTTCTTTTTACTCACTGTTTATTTTTTCTTGAATAGGTTATATAAATATATTCTAAATTGTTTTTTTCGTCGTACAATGTATCACTTTGTTCGGATATTTTCCATTCTTCTTTATCTATTGTTGGGAAAAAAGCGTCGGTGCCGTCAAATTCTTTGTTGATATGAGTAACTATCAATTCATCTGCATATTTTATCATTTGATTATAAATAGCAGAACCGCCTATGATAAATACTTTTGCATCGTTTTTTGTAGTATCAAGAGCCTCTTCTATAGTTCTACATACAATACACCCATCTGTTTCTGGCATAATGGAAGATATTACTATGTTTTTTCTACCTTTTAATGGTTTGAAAGGTAATGATAACCATGTGTTTTTGCCCATGATTACAGTATTACCCATAGTAATGCTTTTAAATCGTTTTAAATCATCACTTAAATGCCAAGGAATTTCATTGTTTTTCCCTATTGCATTTCTGCTGTCACATGCTACTATTAAAGATATCATCTTCTATCAGAAAAAATTGAAATATAATATAAAAGTGTAGCTAACGAACATAATGCGTTTACTACATATGTGTATGCTGCGGAACGAAGAGCACTCTCTGCCATCTCTGTTGTTTTGTCATTCGTTATTCCGGCGGTATAAAGCCAATTTACAGCTCTCTTACTGGCATTTATTTCAACAGGGAGGGTTATGAAACTGAATAATGTTGTTAAAGCATATAGTATTATTCCGAACAATAGTATACTAGGAAATGTTTTTAATAATAAAATGCCTGCAAGTAATACTATTGACATAATGTTTGATGAGAATGATATTATTGGAACTAATGCAGTGCGTAATTTTACCGGAGCATATTGAGTGGCATGTTGAACTGCGTGCCCACATTCGTGCGCTGCTACAGCCGCTGCCGCTATTGAGCAAGAATTATATACGCTATCACTAAGATTTATTGTCTTATTTGTAACATTGTAATGGTCAGTTAAATGTCCACTTACATGGGTTACTGTTACATCGTAAATTCCATGGTCATTAAGCATCTTTCTTGCAACGTCTGCTCCTGTCATCCCATTAGAAAGCGGTACTTTACTATATTTCTTGAATTTTGAATTCAACGATTGTTGTACTATAGAACTGATTATTAAAATGCCTATAAATAATATCCAATACATAATGTTTATCCTTTTTTTGTTAGTATTATTTTGTTTGTAAAATGTTGTTTAAACAGATTAATAACTGATTTATTAGCAATTCATTATTATTTAAAATTATAAAATCGGAATGCTCTTTGGCATATTCGTAATTTTGCCGTTGACTTTGAATGCGCAACAATATGTCTTTTGCTATAGTATTGTTTTCATCATTGTTTAATCCTCGATTTTTTATTTCTCTTATTATTGCACGTTGTAGTCGTATTTCCTCTTTAGCATCAACGAAAATTGTTTTGTCTACTATTTTGTTTAATCCGCTTTCAAATAATAACGCACTCTCAATAAAAATTATTTTACTTGTTTCTTTTGTAATCCAAGATTGAACATTTTTTATTACTTCAGGGTGGATTATTGAATTTACAATTTGTCGATTATTTTCGTTCCCGAAAATTTTTTCTGCCAATAATTCCTTGTTTAGTAATCCGTTTTTATCGTAAATATCTTTTCCAAAAGTAGTAATAAGTTTTTCTTTGATTATCAGGCTACTGTTAGCAATGTTTTTTGAGTTTGAATCACAGTCATATATAGGATAACCTTCTGTTTGAAAAAATTTGGATATGGTACTTTTTCCGCTACCAATTCCGCCCGTTATGCCAATAATCGTTTTCATACTATTGCATAGTTTCTATTACATATTCCACTTCTTTCGGTGTAGAAGTTAAATTGGTAATATAAATATTACTATTATATCGGATGTTAACTTTTTGCGTAGTTTTTGATACGTTGGAAATAGTGTTATAATCTATATTAGCTTCAAACATCGATGGTAATACATTGTTGTAATTTTGAATACCAACACTGAATTTTATGTTTATTGATGTAGGAAAAGTACGGATATTTATGTTTTCCGGAACATTAATAAGAGTAATAGGAATGTCAAAACTTTTTTCAGTACTTTTGTCAATGAGGAAAGATATCTCTACATTGTTATTTGTGTTGATTACAAAAGGGTTGGGTATTATCAATTCAGATGTTATTTTATTGCTTTTATTATATGTGTCATGAAGAGGTTTGACGTAGATGGCCTGAATTGTATCAAGTGAAGATTGCGGACCTAGTATAGTAATGTTATTTGGAATAATTTTTATACTATCAACAAATATATATTGCGATTCAACTTTGATGTTTTCTTTTAATAGAATAGGTACATTTTTTGTATTAAAAATTTTAAAAGCACTGGAAAAAGAGAGTGGTTGTGTTTCTGTAGGTGTAAGTTCCGACGTTTTTTTTGCAATAAAAGTATTTATTATTTCCAAAAAACTGATGTCGACTTTGTTGTTTACTTTACTCTCTTCCGAACTAAGGTAATTTGATAAATTGATAGTTATTGTATCCGACTGTTTGTACTTATTTAATTCTTTTCTTTTCCCTCGTAATGTGTATTTTATATGGTCTGGTAGTTTCTCTTCAATATAAATGTTTTCCGGAATACCTACGTAATTTGTGTATATTACATAATTCTTCTCTATTTCATCATCAGAAGAGGTATTCATATACCATAATATGAAAGAAAATAATAAAAAGAATAAGAAAGTTATTACATCCTTTTTCTTAAAGAATGCAATAACTTCCTTGATGGTTGATTTTATGTTATTAAAGATAGAAGATATTTTCATCTTTATTTTTTATCGTTCTCCGATTTTGTTGTATTTTCTACAACATCGTAGAGCATTGATTTATTCACTTTTATTTTAACTCCATCTGCAATTTCTATAATTGCAATATTCTCTTTTATTTCACAGATTGTTCCGAAAATACCACCTGAAGTGACTACTTTTTTGCCTTTTACTAATGAGTCTTGGAATTTCTTTATCTCTTTTTGGCGCTTGCTTTGTGGACGAATGATAAATAACCAAAAAATCAAAAAGATTAATGCTATCATTACGATATTCATCCAAGCTGCAGAAGAATTGGATGCTGTTTGTTCTAATAAAAATGCTAACATAATTAAAGTTAATTTATTGTATTATACTAATTTATTTTATTTAATTGATTTGTCTCTTTTAAGTGCGATATAATATTATCGAGTATACCATTTATGAATCTACTGTTTTTCGGAGAACTGAATAATTTTGTAATTTCAATATATTCATTTATGGTAACCGAGATTGGTATTGTAGGATTACTTAGTAATTCGGAAATAGATAGACGTAATATTATTTTATCTATTAGAGAAATTCTATCAGAGTCCCAATTTACTAAATATCTTGAATATAAATCATCAATTTTTGCCTGATTATTAAAGGAATAATCTATTATTGATGAAATAAATTTATAATCCGATTCGTCGTTATACAATGGTAATAATTCTTGTTTAGATGAATTTTCTTCCTTAAATTGTTTAATAGTTTTTACAACGAATGAATTGATTATTTCAAAATCATTTATCCAAAAAATATTTTTGTCTTCCAATATTTGGTTTAATTCATCTCGTATTATTTCATTATCTACTAAAATCTTTTCAAATATTTTTCTCCATATCCATTTGTCATTTTCATAAGAGTCGTTATTTGATAGATATTCTTCGTAGAACGGAGATGTTATAGTAGTGTAAAATAATTTGTTTATAAATTTTTTATCCCAAAAATATTGGTCTAATTGATTGTCTTTTATATAAGAATATAAATCAACATTTTGTACCATTTGACATGCAAATCTGTTTTTCATAAAACGGGTATGATCAAATGACTCTTCTTGTTGTATTCGATTTTTAAACCTATCGTCTTCCAACTCCACAAAATTTGTTGTGTCTGAAATTAATAGTAATAAATAATGATATAGATTATATGCTTGTTTAATACTATGTTGAATTTCAATTTTAGTGGAATTAATATCATTATTATTTATTCCACTACTGTAGAGTACTTGCAAGGCTTTAATTCTCAGTAGCGATCTGTTTACCATGTTGTGTTTATTTTTTTTGCAAAGATACAATTTTTTTTTTATTTAGTGTTAGTCTTATGTTATAAAAGTGATAGAGAAAAAAATTAATAATTTTTGTAGTTTTATTTTTTTTTCTATTAACTTTGCGTCTGTTTAATTTTATTTTTAAAATAATATGAGATGTGATATATTTCGAAGCGGAATTACTGTATTATTTTTGCTTTTATCTTTTCAATTGTATTCTAAACAGTATGTTGTGAGTGGGTATGTTAGGGATAATTCTTCTAATGAATCTTTAATTTCAGCTACCGTCTTTGATACTATTTCTACTAAGGGAATAATTACAAATGCTTATGGATATTATTCAATAATACTTCAGGAAGGGGATGTAAATTTAAGATTTTCTTATTCGGGATATCAAACTCAATATTGTAAATTTGATTTAAAAAAAGATACATTATTAAATGTTTCATTGTCACCTGTAACAGAACTTAGTGAAGTTGTAGTGGTAGGAGATAGGAAAGGTTTGGGAGCAGAAGGTAACCAAATGTCTGCTATTTCCATACCGAAACAAGTGATTCAAAATCTTCCTTCATTGGCAGGAGAAGTTGATGTTATAAAGTCGATTCAATTGTTGCCCGGTGTTCAATCCGGAAGTGAAGGTTCTACGGGGCTATATGTAAGAGGTGGAGGTCCGGATGAAAATTTAATCTTGCTTGATGGAGTACCACTATATAATGTAAATCACCTTGGTGGTTTATTTTCTGTGTTTAATGCAGATGCTATAAAAGATGTTACGTTGTATAAAGGGAATTTCCCTGCTCGTTTTGGTTCTCGTTTATCGTCAGTGTTGGATGTTCGTCAAAATGACGGAAATGCAAAAACGTATCATGGTACCGTTTCTGTTGGTTTGCTTGCTACAAGATTGAATTTTGAAGGTCCTATCTATAAAGAAAAAACTACTTTTAATATCTCTGCACGACGTACCTATTTTGATTTGCTTATGCAACCTATTATTATGTCATTAGGAGCAGGAGATAATGCTTTGAACACAGCAGGTTATTATTTCTATGATTTAAATGCCAGATTCTCTCATAAATTTTCCGAATCCGACCGTCTTACAGTTTCTTTTTATTCCGGAGATGATGCCGCTTATTTTAATTATAGGTATAAAGACAAGTCGGAATTGGAGAAAAATAATTTCGGTTTACGATGGGGTAATATCGTTACTTCAGTAAATTGGTCGCACGTATATAACTCTAAATTATTTTCTGAATTGATGGTATCTTATACGAGATATCGATTTAGGGTAAATACCGGATACGAATATAAAAATAAAGAAGACTCAAGTTATACAGAATCGTTTGGTATGAAATTCTCATCTAATGTAGATGATGTTACTGCACAATATAATTTGGATTATAATCCTCATCCAAATCATTATTTAAAATTTGGTGTAAATTATATTTTTCATATTTTTAAGCCGAGTGTTATGACGTATAAATATCAAATGGAAGCAATTCTTCTTGATACTACAATTGGGGCTAAACAGTTGTATACTCATGAAACTGCGATGTACGCCGAAGATACGTGGGATATTCATAAACGTGTTAAATTAAACTACGGTTTAAGGGGTTCGTTTTACTTTACTGACAAAAAGGTATATCCAAGTGTTGAACCACGAGTTGGCCTAAGGGTGTTGTTACTGAAAGATTTCTCTTTCAAGGCTTCATACTCTTTTATGTCACAATATATTCATTTGTTGTCATCATCAAATCTTACTTTGCCTACGGATTTATGGGTTCCGGTAACTAGTAAAATTCCTGCAATGAAGAGTCATCAAGTTGCCGGTGGTTTGTTTTATGATTTGTTAAATCAAGTTCATTTTTCTGTAGAAGCGTATTATAAATTAATGAATAATATTATTGAATATAAAGAAGGGTCTTCGTATATGCTTTCTCCTGAAGGATGGGAAGAAAAAGTTGTTGTAGGAAAAGGTTGGAGTTATGGTGTGGAATTTTTGATTCAACGGAATATTGGAAAAATATCCGGTTGGATTGCATATACATGGAGTAAATCCCAACGATTATTTGATAGAGAGGGCATGGTACTTAATTATGGAAAACCATTTTATGCTAAATATGATAGGAGACATGATCTTTCTATAGTCTTGATTTATAAGCCTACAAAGAAAATCGACTTGTCGGCTACATTTATTTATGCTACAGGTAATAGAGGTTCTTTGAGTACTCAAGTGGCTCCTGATGGTACTCCTTTGTATGAAGAGAGAAATAATTATTCACTACCTGATTATCATCGTCTTGATTTGGGAATTAATTTCCATTTTGCTCGTAAAAAACAGCGTGAAGGTGAACATATATTAAATATAAGTTGCTATAATGTATATAATCATAAAAATCCATATATGGTTTATTTTGATGGAAACGATTTAATAGGGGTTTCTCTATTTCCTATAATTCCTTCTATTAGTTATACTTTTAAATTTTAAAATTATGAATAAAAGAAATATATTATTGTTATTGTCTTTATCTGTTGCTTGTATTTTTTCTTCATGTGAGTTTGTTATCAAGAAGCATAAGTTGGAATACACCGAACCATCGTTGTATATCGATGGTGATGTATGTTTTGGAAGCTTTAATGATACCTTATTTTCTTCTGAAACTGTATTTGTATTTGGACAAACACATTTTTTTGCAGATACAACTTATGAGGAAAAGGAGAAAGGAGTAAAAAAGTCGGCTTATATTACAATTAATAATGGCGAACCATATTATTTACAAAAAGCCGAAAATGTTGATAATTCATTTCTATGTAATATTCCGCTTGAAAAATTACCTAATCAGTTAGATACTTTAAGATTATATGCATCTCATAGTAATTTTGATGAAGTTGCTACAGCATATACGGTAGTGCCAAATATTCCTATAGTTACAGTTAAAGAATGTATTGATGATGGAAAGAGTTTTAATTTGAATTTTTCTTTAGATTTTGAGGAAAGAGATAAGATGCATCAATTTTATGTGATAATCCATGCTGAAGTATTATATGATGTTTTGAATCGATATGATACAATTCCATACACAATGAGTTGTAAAGGGTTTGAATTTAATGATAAAAGAATATCTCTTGATATTGATAACGATTATTTGGATATTATATATGGAGAAGATAATTATTACTGGTATTTGCCTTTTTTAGTTCAGCAAGTTACAGATAAATGGGGATGGCCTTATGATTTTAACTTAAAATTTTATATTCATAATGATGATTATTTTATCGATCAATTTTTAGGTTTGAATAAGTTAGTTATTGATGTGGAAGTGTATTCTTATGATGCATATTTGAGGTTAAAAACGAAGAATTATTATTCTGATATGTTGTTTTCAGAGCCGGTACAAACTTATAATAATGTCAATAATGGGAAAGGTGCTTTTGGTGTTGTGTATAAGAAAAAATATGAGTTTGATTTGAAAGAAAAATAAAAAAAAATCCCGACACTTCGGGATTTTTTAATTATTACCTAAAACCTAATTTGTTATTTCTTTGCGTGCTGTCTCAGCAGTGCTATTGTTTAATCGTGATGCAAAGGTATAACAGAAAAATTTGTAGGCAAATATCTTTTACGTCAATGGTAGAATTTTGCTACTGAATGGTAGAATTATTGCCGTCTAACCACATTAAAAAGTCATTTACTCTATTGCGAGAGACGTAAATTTCTTCTTTAAATTCAGGGTTTAAAGATAATTTTAGTCGCCCATTTAGATGTTTTGTTATAATTTTTATTGAGTTGATATTGATAATACACATCCTTGAAATGCGGAAAAAATAGTGCGGGTTTAACGATTTTATGATATTATCAAGGGTATAATTGATTATATATTTGTTGTTGTTATTTGTTATTACAAATGTATAATGGTCTTCACTATAGATATACGATATTTCATCGATATTTAAATAGTAATAGTTATCACCCAATTTTGCCAGAATCCTATCTTTATATTCAATTGTTTTTTCTTGATTTTGTAATCCGGAGAAGTGATTTAATAATTGATTAATTGAGTTGTTTTGCAAGTAGTTGTTTTGTAGTGTTTTATATTTGTTTAAAGTGGATCTTAGTTGTTGCTCGTCTACTGGTTTAAGAAGATATCCAATACTCATGGTTTGAAATGCATCTATAGCATATTGGTCGTAAGCTGTAGTAAATACCACAGGAATAGTAATTTGTATATGATTAAATATTTCGAAACAGATATCATCAGAGAGATGAATATCCATAAAAATAATATTTGATTCGAAATCGTTTTTTATCCATTTAATTGCTTCTGATACTGAGTCAATTTTATTAGTAATTACGCATTCACTATCTACAATATGAAGTAATCGCTCTAATTCAATTTGAGCTAATGGTTCATCTTCAATAATTAAGTATTTCATAGTTCTATAAATGGAATTGTTACTTTGAAATAAGTATTGGTATTTTCAACGCTAATACTTTGGTTGCTTAGGATTAGATATTTTTCGTTAAGACTTTCAAGACCAAGTCCGATTGAGTCGGTAGGCGTTGGCCTCGGGTTTTTATTATTGAGAACAATTATTCCTTTGTCATTAATAGTGATATCAATTTTTAGCGTTTTTTTTGCAGAAATGATGTTGTGCTTACACGCATTTTCTATTAGAATTTGCAAAGAAGTAGGAATTATTTCTTTGTGCATTGATATTTGAGCGGGAATGTCAGGAAAGTTGATTTCCAATCCATCACCGTGTCGGATTTTCATAATGTTGGCATATTGTTTAGAAAAAGCGATTTCTTCTGAAACCATCACTAAATCTCTTTTTTCATTATTGAGAATATATCTGTATATATTGGCTAGTTGTTTTGTGAATTGAATAGCTTTAGTTTGGTCGATATTTATTAATGAAACAATATTATTCAGTGAGTTGAACAAGAAATGTGGATTAATTTGAGATTTTAATTGTTGATATCTAACGTGCATCATCTCTGATTCGATTTCCTTTATGTGTTGTTCTCTTACTGTAGCCCGTTCCAATTGATTAAGGTATTTTGTAAAGATAAAGATAAAAATATTTATCATTATATCGGCAATGATACTTATTTGAAAGTATGGCTCTATTATTAAGTCTTTGAAATATTTATGCTTGTTTGGGTCGAAAATTAAAAAAGCTATAATTGTAATAATAATAGCAATAAATATTACCAAAATCAATTGCAAGGCAGTTATCCTTCGCTCGTATTTCGCCGACCATTCTTTTCTTGTGGAATATTTGATGAGGTAGTGGTTTGTTGCGTATGCAATAATGACAAAAGGTAAGCCATAGAGAGAGCAGTATAACATGAATTTTACTGTTATATGGCTTTGATATAGAATGTTATTTATAGCAATAATCAGTAAGTATGCTATTAATAAACCAAATATTGATATTGCAGTGATAGTATTCTTCTTTTTTTCTATTTTTCCCATAATTTATTCATGTTTTCTTGCATCTTTTGTTCGTGGATATTGTTTTGAGATATCCAGAATTTAGTGTTTTTCAACTTTTCCGGAAGATATTCTTGAAGAACAAAATGATTTGGATAGTCATGAGAATATTTATATTCTGCTCCATAATTTAGCTCTTTCATTAATTTTGTAGGGGCGTTACGTAAATGAAGAGGAACAGGTAAATTACCAGTTTTTTCAACTACAGATAACGCTTCATTAATTGCATTATACGCAGAATTGCTTTTTGGACTTGTAGCCAAATAAATTGTAGTTTCTGCCAAAGGGATTCTGCCTTCCGGCCATCCGATTTTATGAATCGCATCGAAACATGCATTTGCCAATAGTAGCGCATTTGGATTTGCAAGACCAATGTCTTCACTTGCAGAAATAACAAGTCTTCGCGCAATAAATTTTGGATCTTCTCCACCTGCTATAAGCCTTGCTAACCAATATATTGCTGCGTCTGGGTCCGAACCTCTTATGCTTTTTATAAAAGCGGAAATGATGTCGTAATGCATCTCCCCGTCTTTGTCAAAAGCTAAAGGATTCTCTTGTAATTTTTCAGTGACTAAAGTGTTGGTTATTAGAATTGTGGAATTATCTGCTTGAGAATTAAAAAGTATTTCTATAATATTTAATAATTTTCTGGCATCTCCACCGGCAAATCTATATAGAGCATCTTTTTCTTGGATGTCGAATTTGTACTCTTTTAATATAGAATCTTGGGTGATAGCTCGGTTTAATAATATGTCAATTTCCTCATTTTCTAAAGGTTTAAGAGTATATACTTGACATCTTGATAGTAATGGCGTTATTATTTCAAAAGAGGGATTTTCTGTTGTAGCCCCGATTAATGTAATTGTTCCATTTTCGACGGCTCCTAATAAAGAGTCTTGCTGTGATTTGCTGAAACGATGAATTTCGTCAATAAACAATATTGGGTTTCCTTCTGTTAGAAAAACTCTGGATTGACGAGCTTTTTCTATAGTTTCTCGTACATCTTTTACTCCGGATGAAATAGCACTTAAGGTGAAAAATGGTAATTCAAGCTCATGAGCAATAATTTTTGCTAATGTTGTTTTGCCAACTCCCGGAGGTCCCCACAAAATAAATGATGATAAACGTTTACTATTTATCATTTTATTTAATACGGCGTTCTCACCGATGATATGTTTTTGACCGATGTAATCTTCTAATTTTGTGGGTCTTAAACGTTCTGCTAATGGTTGCATTTATGATGTGTTTTTTGTCTTACAAATGTACAATTATTACTTCGATTGTACAACACAAATCCGTTAATACTTAGTTTTAAATATTAATTATTCTTATTATGAGTATTATTAGGAGCAGAAATGGTTGGAATTGAATAATTTTTTGTACCTTTGCGGAATATAACAGACTAATAAATATTAATCAATAAATATCGTAAATCATTATCAATGAAAAAATTATTTGTTTTCCTTATGGTAGCAATTTCTATTGCGAGTTGTGGAAATAAAACCCAACAAGAGAAATCGAATTTATTTACTCCATCAGAGCAAGAATTTGATTATGTTGTAGATAAATTCGCAGATTTGCAAATATTAAGATACCGTGTATCCGGTATTGAAACCCTCTCTTTAAAGCAACAAGAGCTTTTGTATTACTTATCAGAAGCCGCTCTTTGTGGCCGTGATATTCTTTTTGATCAAAATGGTAAGTATAATCTTGCTATCCGTCAATTATTAGAGAATGTTTATGTTTCTTCTAATGATAAAGAGAGTGACGATTTTAACGCAATGTTGCTATACCTTAAAAGAGTATGGGTGTCTAACGGTATTCATCACCACTATTCAGGAGAAAAATTTATCCCTGAATTTTCACAAGAATGGTTCGAATCTCAAGTTAGAGAATTGCCTATAGATAAACTTCCTTTAAAAGAAAATCAATCTGTTGACGAATTTTTAGCAGAAATATTACCTGTTATTTTCGACCCTTCTGTTGATGCTATACACAAAAACCAAACAGCAGGTGATGATTTAATTCTTACTTCTGCAAGCAACTACTACGATGGTGTTACTCAAACTGAGGCGGAAAATTTCTACAATGCCATGAAAAATCCTAATGATGAAACTCCAATATCATACGGTTTGAATTCAAAATTAGTGAAAAAAGATGGAAAGATTTTTGAAGAGGTTTATAAAGTTGGAGGACTTTATTCTAAACCAATGGAAAAAATCGTATATTGGTTGGAAAAAGCGTTGAAAGTAACAGAAACAGAAGAGCAACGAATAGCATTAGAAAAACTTATTTCATTCTATCGTACTGGTGATTTAAAAGAATTTGATGAATATGCAATTCTTTGGGTTAAAGATACACAAAGTCTTATAGATTATGTTTGTGGTTATACAGAAACTTATGGCGACCCTCTCGGATTTAAAGCTAGTTGGGAAGCTTTGATAAATTTCAAGAATCTCGAAGCAACAAAACGTACAGAGCTTATTTCAAATAACGCACAATGGTTTGAAGATAATTCTCCTATAGATCCTGAATTTAAAAAATCAGAATGCAAAGGTGTTACCGCTAAAGTTATTAATGCCGCTATGATGGGTGGCGATTGTTACCCAACTACACCTCTTGGTATTAACCTCCCTAATGCAAACTGGATTCGCGCCGTTCATGGTTCCAAATCTGTTACTATAGAAAATGTTAGCGAAGCTTATGCGGCTTCTGTAGAAGGTACCGGATTTAACGAAGAATTTACTTGGAGTGATGTAGAATTACAACTTTTGAAAAAATACAAATATTTAACAGATAATTTACATACAGATTTACATGAGTGTCTCGGTCATGGTTCCGGTAAACTTGCTCCGGGTGTCGATCCTGATGCTTTAAACGCTTATGGAGCTGTTATTGAAGAAGCTCGTGCCGACCTATTCGGTTTATATTATATGGCCGATGATAAAATGGTAGAGCTCGGTTTGTTGCCTGATAAAGAAGCTTATAAAGCCCAATATTATTCATACTTCCAAAACGGATTAATGACACAAACTACTCGTATTGAATTGGGTAAAAATATCGAACAAACTCATATGCGTAACAGACAATTGATTACAAAATGGGTTCTTGAAAAATCTGCTGAAGATAAAGCTGTTGAAATCCGTGAGCGTGACGGTAAATTATTTGTTGTAATTAATGATTATGAAACTATTCATACTCGATTAGGTGAATTACTTCGAGAAATACAACGTATAAAATCTACCGGAGATTTTGAAGCTGCTAAAAATATGGTTGAAACTTATGCAATTAAAATCGATTACGATATGCACAAACAAATTTTAGAGCGCTATGCAAAATTAAATATGGCTCCTTATAAAGGTTTTGTAAACCCTGTTTATACAGCCTCTTTTGATGAAAATGGTAATTTTACCGGTCTATCAATAGATTATACCGAAGGATATATCGAACAACATCTTCGTTATTCTAAAGATTATTCATTCCTTACAAAATAATATTTAGTCAATTTATTAAGTTACATAATGGGGATGGCGGTAGGATATATTTTCTATCACATCCCCTTTTATTTTTTTTGTACTATGTTTTCCGGAATTGTAGAAGAGGGTGCTATTGTAACAGCACTACATAAAGATAATGATAATTTAAATATTACATTAAAATGTTCATTCACTAATGAATTGAAAATTGACCAAAGCGTTTCTCATAATGGGGTTTGCTTGACCGTTGTAGATATTAAAGGGGAAGAGTATACCGTTACTGCAATAAAAGAAACTTTAGAGAGATCTAATTTGGGGTTATTGAAAATTGGTTCGTTAGTGAATGTAGAACGTTCTATGCTTATGAATGGACGTCTTGATGGTCATATCGTACAAGGACACGTTGACCAAACAGCAGTTTGTACTGAAATTCGAGAAGCTAATGGTAGCTATTATTTTCATTTTGAATATAAAACTTCAGATGAAATGCGAAAAAGAGGGTATATTACAGTAGATAAAGGTTCAGTTACAGTAAATGGAGTATCTTTGACAGTATGTACTCCTACAGATAACTCTTTTGAAGTGGCCATAATACCTTATACTTTCAATAATACTAACTTTTGCCAAATCCAAGTAGGTACTATTGTGAATCTGGAATTTGACATCATTGGTAAATATATTGCCAGAATTATACCGGCATAAGAGTTATTATATGCAAGAAAATCAGATACATTATTTACAAAAATATCGTGAAACATTATTTAATAAGTTATTGTCTGTTGCAAAAGACCTTCATATTATCGAGAATAATGTTTTACAAACCGATGATTTGTTGCTCAAATGGAAGGAAATTGCTCCGGAATATATGATGGATGCGATTCCAAATATTGAAAAATACCCCAGAACTGCTATTGCTTGGGCTGCATATGTAGGTATTGCTTTCGCTACGTATTGGGATAAAGATTGGATTGCCCATAAGGATGATGATAATATTTATAAGTCCCTCGTTAATGCTAGAGGTTTTGATGAGATGGATGAATATATTGTTGAAGAATTATTGGGTATAGACTTTAGTTCCTCTGAAGCAGAAAAAATGGAAAATAACATAAAATCTTTAACCGAAGCAGCTCTTTCTCAAATAAGACGTGAGGAAGTTGAACCACAAAGTGTTATGGCTTTTCATGTATTTGCTGCTACTGTTGAACTGATGTTCATCTTTGGTGTCGGATACCAATTACATCGATTAGGATATAAATATGTAAAAGTAAATTGATATGGATATATTTTTAATTATTCTAGCCGGTATTTTTATTGTTATATCTATTATTGGCTCTATTGTTCCCGGGTTGCCTGGTCCTCCTATTGGAATGATAGGAGTTATCCTTCTGCACATTACTGATAAAGTAGATATTTCATTAACAACCTTAATTGTTTGTGCTGTTCTTACTATTTTGGTCTCTATTCTTGATTATTATCTACCTATTTATTCTACCAAAAAAATTGGAGGATCTAAATATGCCGTTCGTGGAAGTATAATCGGTATGGTGGTGGGATTCCTATTTACCCCGATAGGAGTGATACTTGGTACTTTCTTAGGTGCCGTAATCGGTGAATTATTGAATGGTAGCGACATGGTTAATTCGTTAAAAATTGGTTCCGTAACTTTTTTGGGCACTATATTAGGCCTTGGTATCAAATTAATGTTATGTTGCTCTTTTGTTTTTATCTATGTGTATTACTTGGTAAGTTAAACTTGAATACGTTATCTTAGTCTAATAATTAATAAAAAAAAGGAGGAAATTATGAAAAAATATGTTTTGATTATATTGTCAATCTCTCTTCCGTTACTTTCTTTTGCTCAACGGTATGATTATGACGATATCTATTTTAATCCTAAAAAGGACATTGTTAAAACAGTAGTTGATCCTTCAAATAAGGTAGATAATGCATATTCTGATGAATTAAAGTATGATAATTATCAAGATACTATTCCTTTTGATGAAGAGATGAGTTGTACGGATAGAATTCAAAAATTTCATAGAGGAGGAAATAGTAATTCTTTAGATTATATGCTTTCATCAGATTATACTAATGTATTTATTTTGGATGAAGGACAATATCATGTCTCCGTATACAATGATAATGTTGATATATATGAATATGGATATGGATATGGATATGGATATGGATATTATCCTTACTATTCTTATAGTCCATACTATTATGGGTATGATTGGAGATATAATTATTATTGGAATTCCTATTGGTATGGATATCCATATTCGTATTATTCACCATATTATTACGGATGGTATTACGACCCATGGTATTATCCGTATTATTCATGCCATCATCATCACCATCACCATCACGATTATTGTGATAATCATTATCATAGTTCTCTTGATTGGTATAGCTACAATGATAGTGAAAATAATAGAAGGCGAATACATTCGAGAGAGAATTATGCTTATAATGTGAGTAGTATAAATACAAATGCTTCCCGAAATGTACGAAATAATGTTTCGTCTACAAGTAATGTTAATAGTACTTCTCGCAATATATCTAGAAATTCTAATGTTGAATCAAGTAACAAAAGGTTGGGTACTCTTCCTGCAAAACCTGTTAATGTAACAAGGCAAATAGATTCTGAAGCTGTAGGAAATTCCAATAATAGCGGAGTGTCAACTTCACGAGTAATGTCATCTTCTCCGTCAACAGTTAGAAGTACCGGTACTTCCGTTTCAAATGGTACTTCTCAAACAAGAAATTCTACTGTTAGGAGTAGCGGTTCTTCTTCTCGTACATCATCATCCGTGCGTTCTTCATCTTCTTCTCGTCCATCTTCCTCCGTTCGTTCATCAGGTAGCTCAATAAGTACCGGTAGAGGTGGTGGATTCTCATCCGGTTCTTCATCAGGCTCTTCTCGTCGTCGTTAATTTTAAATTATTATATTATGAAAAAGATAATTTTTATATTACATATGTCATTAGTAAGCTCCTTAATTTTTGCTCAAGGAGTATTAGATGTAATGAAATATACAGATAGAGATATTTTAGGCACTGCACGATATATGTCTATGGCAGGTAGTATGGGTGCTTTAGGTGGCGACCCTTCTTCCATTTTTGACAACCCTGCAGCTCTTGGTATTTATCGTTCTTCCGAACTATCTTTTACTTTAAATGCTACACCTTCGGTTACTAAAGCCGTATCTGATATTAGTAAAGTTGATAATAAATTCTTCTTCAATTTTAACCAATTTAGCTATGTATTGTCTATTCCTTCAGGTAAAGACAAAGGTTATGTTTCTAGTAATTTCAGCTTTTCGTATAATAGACTAAAAGATTTTCATCGAAGAGTCAGTATTGGCGGTAATTCGGGAAATTCTTCATTAGCCGGATATATGGCAGATTTTACTCAAGGTTTTTACCCATCTTCTATATCTAGTGATAATGAATATGTACCTTATTTATCTGTATTAGGGTATGAAGGTTATATAATAGACCCAAATGGAGCCGATTCTTCAATGTATTTACCTTATGATTATAATGTGTCTCAAACCGGTTATTATGCGGTAGAGAAGGGTAGAGTAGAAGAATATAATATCTCTTATGCTGCCAATGTCGGCCATTTCTTATATCTTGGTGTTGGTTTTGGCATTCAAAATTTGTATTATAAATTAGAATCTGAGAATGGAGAAGTATATACAAATGGTTCTAATATGATACTTAGCAATGTTTTCAAAACAAGTGGTGTTGGCTATAATATCCGTCTTGGTGTTATTGCTCGTCCCCTATCGTTTTTAAGACTCGGATTCTCTTTCCAATCACCAATTTGGTATAGTATGACGGATAATATGCGTGGAAATATTATCACAAATGGTACTTCCCCACAAGGTGATATTTCGTTTTCTACTCCTCAAGGATATAGCAGTTATGGCCTAAATATGCCTTTAAAATTGCAAGCTTCTGTAGCATTAATTTTGGGTAAATCTGGTTTAATAAATTTTGATTATGTGTATTCTGATAATAGAACAGCAAAATTGAAGGATGAACAAAGTAACAATATTTTTTCAGAACCTACTTTTGCTTTCGAAAATAGTGAGATAAAACAATATGGATTGAAGAATCATCTTTTTAAAATTGGTGCGGAATATCGTATTGCTTCACAATTTGCTATTAGAGCAGGTTTTGCATATCAAACACCCAGTGTGAGTGAAAATGCTCCTAGAAATTTAATGAATAATACTATTCGTACTGATACGGAATTCTTTGTGGATAACACTTCCTTATATGGTAGTGTCGGCTTTGGATATAGATATAATGGTTTTGGAATTGATTTAACTTATGCTTATAGTGAATCAAATCAATCATTTAATTTCTATCAAAATAATGCAACTCTTATGACTAATGGTTATTTTGGAGTAGATGCGAATTATTCGTCAAATGCAAAAATTAAAACTATAAGACATAATGCTGTAATGACGCTATCGTTTAAATTTTAATTGTAAGTAATGATATAGATAAAAAAGCTGACTTGAATGTTCAAGTCAGCTTTTTTATTTGGTTCGCCCGACATGGGCATAATCTAATGGGTGAAAGTCCCGAGCGCGCCTC
>SAMEA3663026__coassemble_259_pt1 | contig 61217 bp, 46 predicted proteins | sample SAMEA3663026__metabat2_low_PE_015 | metagenome-assembled genome bin SAMEA3663026 (sample SAMEA3663026) | pig gut metagenome | biome: pig gut; feature: pig-associated habitat; material: faeces | place: France | collected 2012
TTGGTGTTTTCGTGTCCGGGGAAACGGAGGTCAACGAACCATTCCTTATAGAGTCGCTGCGCTGCTTCTTCCAATAGCTTTATCTGCTTCTGATAGTTCTCTATCAAGGAGTCGTAGCGGGAGAGGAACTCTCCGATTTTCTTTTGAATCGTTTTGTCTTGCTCAGCAACAAGTTCTATCTTCTCAAAGTTTGATTTTGAAACATATTCTCGGCCTGATGCTGTGCCTAAATTATATGCCTTTAATCCTGGCAAAAAATTCTTTATCAGATAGTAGACGTATTCATTATCATAGTTTTCGTTACAAACAATAGAATTGATGGATTGATTGGTATAACAATCACAAGGAGCCATCGTCATCTTTGTTCCTATTGTACCTATACATGGAACGCAGATGGCACCTTTAGGAATTAGGCTACTTTCATACTTCTCTGCAGCAAGTTTTGAATACATTTCCTCTGTCTCATAAGTGAACTTGCATTGTTCTGAAATATCAGTAGGCTTAATAAACACCGCATAATCACCATAATAGTTCTTATTGGTGGTAGGAGGTGTCTTTCCTGTTATGATAGTACCCAAATCACCTATGGTAATTGTCTTCCTCATACCTCATCCTCCTCCTGTTTCTTGTCTCTGAGTTCATTTTCAATATCCTCAATAGATGGAAGAGCACTTTTGAAGTCCTCTGTCAGTTCATCGAAGATTTTAATCGAAGAGATTCCAATGGGAGATTCTACCCCTTGTAGAGTATATTCTGCTACAACATCATTTTTGTCTTTACATATAAGGAGACCGATGGTGGGGTTATCGTGCTCAGTACACATCAGTTTGTTGACTGCTGTGACGTAGAAATTCAGTTGCCCTATGTGCTCAGGCTTGAATGCTGTCGCTTTCAGTTCTATCACGACATAGCAATGTAGGCGCACATGATAGAATAGTTGGTCAATGTAGAAATCTTCATTTCCAACGCGAAGGTGTACTTGGTGACCATAGTAGGTGAAGCCCTTGCCCAGTTCCAACAGATATTTGGAAATGTGGGAGTCGAGATGTTCCTCCAATTCTCGCTCCTGCATCTCCTGACGCACGCCCATGATATCAATGACATAAGGGTCTTTCGTTATCTGCTGTGCAAGGTCGCTCTGCGGTGTTGGTAGTGTACGCTTGAAATTACTAATTGCCTTACCCTGTCGCTCGTAGAGGTTGCTGTCTATCTGCCAGTCAAGTACCGTACGGCTCCAATTGTTTTCAACGGTCTTTTGAACATAGAACATGACTTTTTCTGGCGCTTTCAGAAATTTATCAATAAGCAACTTGTGATGTCCCCACGGGACAGAAAAGATTAGCGGTTCAGAATTGCCCCCAACTTGGGGGTGATTTGAGAGATTACTAATTTGTGGAGATTTACCCTCAACTTGGGGGGAGATTCTCATTGCATTTGAGTAAAGCATATAGAATCTCTTGATATAGCCGAGATTCGTAGGAGAGAACCCTTTGGTATCAGGAAACTCTTCCTTTAAGTCAAGACTAAGGTTTTTGAAGAATTCAGAGCCATAGGTATTCTCAAAATCTCGCTCAACAATATCTTGACCTAAAGACCAGTAAAACTTCAGCAATTCACTATTCACCTTCACAGCAGCTTTAATCTGGCTCTGGCGAAAACGCTGGCTGAGGGACTTCAGCCATTCTGCATATTCTTTATTTATACTTAATAGTTTACTCATTTCAGTTCCTCCCACGCTTTTTGTATCTCGTCCATTAAGGCGTTGGCCTCTTGGTTCAACTGCGTTAGCTCTGCATGAATCTCGTTCATACGTTCGTGGAAGTCAACACCATCGTCATCGACTTCTGCAACACCCACGTATGCACCAGGGGTAAGGCTGTAGTTCTTTTCTTCTATTTCTGAGAGCGTGGCAATCTTGCAGAGTCCCGGCACATCTCGGTATTCGCCATCAAGTCCGAATTTAGAAGTCAGCCAGATGGCTTCATTGACCATATCTTTGGTTTCAAGAGTAACAGCGAGTTCTGCCTCATTGGCTGCAATGATAGCCTTCAATTCATCCTTATCCTTTTTCCTTTTCGTTTTTTTGAGAGTATCTTGCTGTTCTTTGATGTACTTTTTGTATGATGCCTCTTCAGAATCAAGAATACCAAGAGCCTTCTTGAAAGTCATTTCACTATCTTGCCATGCAGTATTATCATGTCTTTCTGCATGTTCGCTAAGAGCATTCCAATACTCTTTGATCAGCGACTTATACTTGTCTTGTTCTCCACGATAGAGGTGAACAATGGCTTGCAGATTCTTCAACTGCCATTCAGACCACTCATTGAGAGTGCGGTCAACAACTGTAAAATAGTTGCGAGCATCGATGAAAAGTACACGATTCTTGTTTTCTAAACGCTTCGCCTTGTCGAAGAACCATAGCGAGCAAGGCAGCGAAAGGGTGTAGAAGAAATTATTGCCCACACTGACCATCACATCAACATCGCCAGTCAGTACAAGTTTCTCTCGGATGTCACGATCCTTGTTTGCACTATCTGTTGCCGACGATGCCATTACAAAGCCTGCACGACCATGGTCATTGAGATAGGCATAGAAGTAAGAAATCCAGAGATAGTTTGCATTGCCTATCTCCTTTGTCTTGGCATTCACACCCGGCAAGCCAAAAGGCAAACGACCTGCTGCTGATGCGGATTCGGACTTTACTTTATCTACATTGAAAGGAGGATTAGCCATTACATAGTCACACTTGCCAGCCAGATTGTGAGCATCATGGTAGAATGAATTGGCTTCGTTACCAGAGACGATGCGACCGTTCAAGCCATGGACAGCCATATTCATCAAACAGAGCTGAGCATTGTACTCAACCTTTTCCTGACCGTAGAAGGTCATCTGGGTGTTGGCGTTCATGCCTCCTGCATTCACGAAATCGCCAGTTTGTACAAACATACCACCTGAACCACAAGCAGGATCGAGCATTATGCCCTGTTCTGGTTCCAGTACATTTACAAGCATCTTTACCAAAGACTTTGGAGTGAAGAACACACCATCATCTGATGCCACAGCCTTGGCAAACTTGGAGAGGAAATACTCATAGATACGACCAATCACATCGCCACCTATTTCATCAAGTGTCTTGTTGTTGAAGATTCGCAGGAGCTCACGCAGGAGTTCATCGCTGAACATCGTGTATGACTTAGGCAGAATACCCGTCAGTTGTTCACTTTGTTCCTCAACTAAAGACATGGCATGATTGACAGCTTCGCCCAAAGGTTGATCGTCTGAGAGATTTACCAGATAGTCAAATTGTGCTTCGCGAGGCAGGTAGAGAGCACTCTTTGCTGCAAAGTCATTTGGCTCTACAGGCATAACACGTCCACCACGGCTTGGGCGATTCTTTAGTAGTTCTGCTTCCACCATTTTGAAGCGGCTGTATGCATATCTTAAAAACAGCAACGCCAATACCGGCATACAGTATTGGCTCGATGTCAATTTACTACCTGCACGAAGCAAGTCAGCCGACTCCCAAAGGTCAGCTTCCAGTTTGCGGATATTTATCTTGTTGTCTGCCATTTGATCTCTGCTTTAAGGTTGTTCATTGCTTACAAGGTCGCTCATTTTGACCTGTAGAATTTCTGCAATCCTCTTGATTGTCTCTAATGAAGGCTGTGCTTTATTGGTACACCACTTATTGATGGTGGTAGGATCTTTATCCATCTGTTCTGCTAACCATTTTAATGTTTTATGCTGTTCCACAAGCTCCACTTTCAATCTGTTGAGGTCTTTATTTGCCATGTCAGATTTTTCACTTACCTTAGTGTTGCAGATCAAGACAAGCAAAAATCATCAATGACATGGCAAAGGTAAGCATAAAATCTGAGAAAATCAAGTTATTACACAGAAAAATAAAAAAAGAGACAAACCGTTTTTTTCGATTTGTCTCTTTCTGTACCCGAAGCGGGACTTGAACCCGCACAGCCGCAATGGCCAAAGGATTTTAAGTCCTTCGTGTCTACCATTCCACCATCCGGGCTGAATTCTTAAAATTCATTACGAGTTCACACCCGTCGCTTTAACAAGCTTGAGCGAAAAACGGGACTCGAACCCGCGACCCCAACCTTGGCAAGGTTGTGCTCTACCAACTGAGCTATTTTCGCATTCTATTTTTCTGCTTTTCGAAGCCCTCTCTCGAGCCCCTTTTGCAGATGCAAAGGTAACAATTTCTTTTTATTCCACAATGATTTTTTTTGTAAAAAATATCTTGCTTTAATTTGCGTCTGTAAATCAGGGTTTTATATTATTCTTTAACCGGTATTAGCGCTTGATATTACACTTTTTTTGCAGTTAAAAATAAGAAATAACCTCATTATATGTCCGAAAAATTACGCGTTGTGCCGATTATTTGTTAGAAATACAAAGGGTAGTGACGATAGGGTAGTGGTCGGAATAATCCACTTTTATTACTTTCGAACTGATTACTTGTATCGATTTATCTACTAAGATATGGTCAATCGGGAATAATGCAAATCCTTTATGATAAGTGTAATAATATCCGCTTTTTGCCCCTTTTACATATGCATCATTCAGCCCTTGTGATATGATATGATATGAATAAGACATCGGCACATCGTTGAAATCTCCTGCCACAATTACGGGATAACTGCTCTTCTCTATCACTTCGTGGATACTCTTTGCCTGGCTTGCTCTGCTCGTCATCGCCTCTTTCATCCTGAAATAGAGGGCTTCTTTATCTTTTATATGTAGGTTGACTTGATCGTTCGATAATTTATAACTCTCTAAGTGGTTGTTGATTAATCGAAGCGTCTTACACCCGATAGTTACGTCACAATATGTACTTACATTATTTTTCGAGTCGTATTCCAACTTGTGCTTATTTGTAAGTGGATATTTGCTAAGCACTAATACCCCGTGCTCCTGACGTGTAGTTTGATTCTTATACCACAAATGCCGGTAGGGGTATTTGCTATTAAAATATTGCTCTATTGCTCGGCTGTTGTAATTTTTATTGCTGTGCCTTTTGAAATAGCCGAATTCCTGAATGAAAACAATGTCGGGGTCTTCTTTAAAGATAAACGCCTTGATATTGTTGAAGCACTCTACGTATTGCTCGTATGTGGAGAACATTTCTACGTTATACGTCATCACCTTTACTTCCGTATCGCACTCCTCGATCTGCTCCGTTTTCGTGAAATTTATTATTAGCGATTTTCGCCATAATGGAAATGAAATAAGGGTAAATATCAATAATATTATGCAAAAACGATAATGCTTTATTGCGGCTAAAAATATGATTACTGCTATTGTAAATACCAATATCGGCACTACTACAATACCCAAAAATGCCGGTATTGCAATAATATGAGGAGGGGTAAAGGGTGCTAATATAGTAAGTATTAATAATATCAGTGAGATAGTAAAGATAACGTTCGCTAATATTATTGAGAAGGCGGATTTAGATTTTTGTTTTGTTTTTCTTTTGGTCATGGTAAAAAATAATTATAAATGCGGATTATGAGTAATGATATCATCAAGATTTAAAAAGGGTTTCTTTCTCATCTTGCGTAAGACTTTCGTATCCGTATTTCTTAATTTTATCGAGAATAATATCTATTTTTTGTTGTCTTTGTTTAGCTTCCATATTATATTCCGCATCACTCTTAATAGGAGAGCCTTTTTGGAAGTGGTATCCGGACCTTGCGGTAGTTTTTTGCTTCCTTTTTTTGTTATTGAAAAGAGCGGTAATTCTTTCGGCTAATACGTTGAAAGGCTTTAGAATATCATTTCCTTTCGCATAACAAACGCCGTAGATGTATCCGAACAAGAATCCACCGATATGAGCAATATCCCCACCTTGATTGTCCCCCGTGAGAAGGTTGAAACATACGATACCGATAAAAATCGCTGCTATCCATTTGAGCTTTATCTCTCCGATAAACATCAACCTCAAAGAGTATTCAGGCTTCATGGCAGCCGCCGCCGTCAGTAGCGAATAGCACGCCGCTGATGCCCCGATTAAGTAGCAGTTGTTTGTAAAATTACTATACGGTATCAGATTATATGCCAATAAATAGACAACGGCTCCACCTATACCTCCAAAAATGTATAAAGCTAATGCTTTCTCTTCGTTGATAAACTCTAAAATGAATTTGCCAAAGAAGAAGAGCATTATCATATTTCCGAAAATATGCATAAAATCCAGATGGAGAAACATATATGTGATGATACTCCACGGCTGCATGAGGAATAAGTCGAATTTTGAAGGCAATTCAATCCATGTTGTCCAACCTATTCCAATGAATTTATTGAGTATTGCAAACAATATTTTTCCGCACAAAAAGATGCCTATGTTGATGTAAATCAACTTAGTAAATACATTTCCTTGTTTGTATCCGTTTTTCAATTTTTCTATTAAGTCCATAATTTACCAACGAGAATATAGATTACCGAATTTTTTCCATATTAAAATGATTATTAGAGCAAAGATCATACCTCCCAAGTGCGCGTAATGTGCCACCGAGTCGAAAGCGAAATTTGCCACTCCGAAAAAGAGCTCTACAACAGCGTATATTGCCACAAAAATCCTGGAAGGTATCATTATAGGTAAGAATATTATGCCCATCCTGGCTTCCGGAAATAGCCATGCAAAGGCAAGAAGTACTCCGAAAAGTGCCCCGGATGCCCCTATAGATATGAATGATGATAAAAATTGTGCTTTTAAATTTATAATATTTGATAAGGTTGCATTGGAAATAGACCCTCCCCCTGTAAACATGTGCTCAAAAGGTAAAAGGGCAGTGCCATTACCCTCGGTAATAGCTGTATTAAAGGCGGTTACAAGAGAGTGTGTGTCTATCATCCACGATAATTCTTGGATTATTGATGCCCCTATTCCGGTGAAAAAATAGAAGAATAAGAATTTCTTGCCTCCCCACATTTGCTCTACTTCACTTCCAAACATAAATAAACCGAACATGTTGAAGATTAAGTGTGATAACCCGGAAGGATCGTGTAAAAACATGTTTGTTATCAACTGATAAAAGTGAAATTTTTCGCTTAACCAGTAGTGTAATCCTAATAATTCTACGATATCTATGCCAAATTTTGAAGGTATTATCACCTCTACAAGCCAAAAAATTACGTTTATTATAATCAAATTTAGTGTTATAGGCGGTATTCTGCTATTCATATATATAATATATTTTTTTCTTTTTAGTTTTATGATTTTGAATGTATAATGTGTTGATATATAATATTTTGTGTTTTCTGCATCAATTCCATATCTTGATGCAAAGTTACATTATATTTTTGAATTAAGAAAGCATCGACAATCTTATTGAAAAAATAGTGCAAATTTTATTTGTTAAAAATTAAAATTTTTGTTACGAATTCTTGTACAATCAAAAAAAATGCTTTACCTTTGCCTCGTAAAAATAGAAAATAATGACAATCAAATATTTAATTACTTTAATATCATAACTATGACAAAGACAGAATTAATTGCAGCTGTTGCAGAGCGTAGCAACATTACAAAAAAAGATGCTCAAGAAATTGTAGGTAATTTATTTGACATCCTTACTGAAAACCTCCAAAAAGATGAGTCTACAGTTATCTTAGGTTTCGGTACTTTAGCAGTACAAAACAAACCTGAGCGTCAAGGTATCAACCCATCTAACCGTCAAAAAATTACTATTCCTGCCCGCAAAACAGTTAAATTCAAAGCGAGCAAAACATTGTTAGAGAAATTATAATTTCCCTTACGTTGTGAATTAGTTTAATAGTTAAGACAATAATAAAGTCCGTAAGTATTAATAGCTTACGGACTTTATTATTATAAGTGTTTATTGTCAAACCGGTATAATCATCGGTTAGTATATCCAGCGAATGTTGTCAACCCACAAGGCATTTCCGGGGCAACCATAGAAGGCGGGGTAGCAACCGGCAGTTATCATCACAATTACATGTGTAGGTGTTTCGTCGGCATCAGCCCATCCTACCTCGTTAATAGTAGTTATCTTGCCTTGAGAATTGCGGGCTTTGAATTGTCCTCCATCGGGAAATAGCCCCATGTATTTCTTGAAATAACTCTCTTTGCTGATGTCGCCATAGTTGATATCCACGCGGTAGTCGTTTCTCCATTCCGGAATGCTTTCTGCAAATCTGTGGCGCGCGGTGCCTACTCTTTTTGCATAAATCTTTCCGTTTTCCTCCCATCGCTTTTGTAGGAAGATGTAAATCTCCGGTTCGTCATGCCCTTCAATCTCCGACATTCCCAGTCCTAATGCTTTGATAACTTTTCTTTCCGGATTCACCTTTGCTTTGATGTCGAGCATCAATGCTTTCGGCTTGTCGGTAAAAGGGATTCCCATATTTATACTTCCATACGGGTCGTTGGCACTTTTTACCGGCTCGTTAACTTCGCCTAAAAAAAGTGTACCGGCAATACATACTTGTATGTCTATCATCCCTAATACTTTAACCGTTTCAATACGAGTGTCGAGTCTGGCACAAGTTCCTTTGCCGCGTTTGTCGGGCTGTGTAGTGCAGGCCGCTTTTGCAATGCCCGCTACATTGGCATAAGCATTACTTATTCCCCATATCGTTTTACTAAAGTCATAGGGCTGGTTGCCACGAAGTGTGTCGGTCGCCGCCAACACATATAGTTGTTTTGTTTTTCCTCCCAAGAGTTTGCTCTCTTTTATGTAACGTACCGTCCATTGTTCCATATCACCATAGCGTAGCGGTACTATTCTCTCTTGGGCAATGATATGGCATGCAATAAAAAATAAAAATAAGATTGTTAGGTTTTTTTTCATTTGAAATGTTTTTTAGTAACACTTCAACAGCCATCGCAAAGAAATATTCTTAGGTGTTTTATTGTGCTTTATTTTGACTGAATATAGTTGTTTAGGTTTATTTTTTTCGGTATTTATTTCTCCCAGCCGTCGAAAATGCTTTCATCATAGAAGTTGTGTTCGTCGGCAGAGTGAAGAGGAGTCCATACTTGAGCGAAGAAAGGATTTCCTTTTGCAATCTCGTCGTAGTTCCATGGAGTAGGCAAGCATTCCGGGCACCAGTGTCCGCCGAGAAGTATTAGAGCGGGCGAAGCTTTAAATCTGTGACCGAATTGGCATTCCCATTCAAGGGGAGTTCTCCAATCTCCTTTAACCATCGTTTCACTTATGCATTTGCCACCGCGGAATGCTGCTGCTTGTTGCATATCTTCTATTGTCCATTCCTCACGAGGTTTGCTTTCGTCAAAGCCGTGGTTTAATAGCGTTTGCATATCACTCGGGCGACTTAAATCGGCTTCTTCCCATGGTTTTATACTGTTGTATGCTTCCATAGAGCCGTAGTAAGCATTGATTCTGTTTTTATTATTCGTTTTTATCCAGTTTTGTGTGCCCCAAATATCCTTATTTGCTATCTGCTTCATTACCATCTTGATGATAGGGGCGGGTGCTATCTTGGCAAGTTTGTAATATTTTGGCAATTTCTCACTCATCTGTTTGAAATATTCATCTACGGGGATATTTGCTCTGAAGTGCAGATAATCTTCCAATACTTGTGAGTCGGAATACCATTGCCCGTGGAAGTTGCGGAGTACAAACCATTTAGTGTCGAAAATTTTCTCGGGCGACGGACAGTTTATTGATTTTAATAATTTACATTCAAATTCATAGTTCGTCAGTCGATAATCAGGTCCCGAACCGATGTTGTAGAATCTACACCAAAAATCTTCCGGCAGGTCGAATCTGCATAGGTTCACCATTGCGCGGGCAGAATCTTCTACTGTCGCCCATTCCAGCACACCTCTTAGTGGCACATGGAACATTATCGGGTCGATATTTTTCAATATCTCGGGATAAAGGATTCCGGATTGGCGTAAAGATACCCAGTGCTTTATGCCACTTTCAACAAAAGTACGCTCCGCTATTGTTTTTGATATTGCGTAATGGTCGTAAACGGAGATGCATATAGGGTCTCCGGTTCTACCCCAATGTATTGGTTCGTTGCGGTCGGAGGTCTGTGCTACAGATCCGATATAGCATACTTTTATCTCTTCGTTATTAGGTTGGGCAAGAATGGCTTTTACTACATTCTCTGCAGCTAAACGATTTACCCTGCGGGTGCGATTCGGGTAGTAGTCGGTTTGTGGAGATACTAATCCACCAACATGAAGTACGTAGTCGCTTCCCGTTACGCCTCGTAATACATCATCATAAACGGTTAAATCGCCCCATACTATTTTTATTTTTTCGCCGTAAGCGGATAATAATTTACGGTTTTTTTTCGATGGTCGTGCAAGCACTGTTACTTCAAAAAGGTCCGGATACTGCAAAAATTCATTCATTGTAGCCCAGCCCATATGACCTGTTGCACCTGTTAGAAAAACCTTTTTCTTCATCATCAAATAAATTTTAATACTTTTCAAACTGCAAAGTTACAAATAATTATCGAAATAGAGCACATCACCCTCTATAATCTCTATTTCTACTCTCTATAAGAAACTATCTTACCTTTTCATTTGCATCATCCCCCATCCCGTTTTTCGCCCCAAGTAGTCTCTTCAAGCAACTATTCTACCTTTTCATTTTCTATACAGCAATAATATAAAAATAAAATTGTATCTTTGTGAAGTTTTTGTAAAATGGAGTAATAAAATGATGAAAGAAATAGTTTTTGCCACACATAATGCTCATAAAGCCAGTGAGATACGCAATATTTTGGGAGATTCTGTCAAGGTAAAAACTCTTACCGATATTAATCTTTTTGAAGAAATTCCGGAAAATGGAAACACTTTTGAGGAGAATTCTTTTATTAAAGCCGATTTTGTTCGTGCAAGAGTAAGTGATTTTACTATGTGTATTGCGGATGATTCGGGCTTGATGGTTGAGGCTCTTGATGGCGCTCCGGGCGTTTTTTCAGCAAGATATGCCGGCGAACCTGCCGATGATAAACGTAATGTGGCTAAACTCCTTGATAATCTTAAGGGTGTCGAAAATCGTAGAGCTAAATTCGTTACCGTTATCACAGCCTTGATTAATGATAAATCTTACTCTTTTCGCGGTGAAATAGAGGGCGTTATCATCGACGAATGTCGTGGTACAAACGGCTTTGGTTACGACCCCGTTTTTGTGCCCGATGGTTACGACCTCACTTTCGCTCAGCTCCCTTCTGAGGTGAAAAACAGTATCTCTCATCGCGCCAGAGCTATCCGAAAATTTGTCGATTTTATTAATAACCTCTAATAATATCCTGATTTATAAGAATATATTTCTTTGAGCCGGATGTATTTTGTAAGTAATGCGTTATAGATATATTATCATATTTATTTTTCTTCATCTATCCATCTTCTGTTTTTCTCAATATACAGCGATGGGCACTTGGCGTATTCATACTTCTTATGCCGCTGTAAATGATATTGCTTTGGCTAAGAATGTAGTCTATGGCGTGTCGACAGGTAATCTTTTTTCTGTTGATAAAGTGTCGTTTGAAATGCGTCAATACGGCTCTCTTACGGGGTTGAATGATTCTGATGTGCGACTTATCGAATATGCCAAAGATTTTGGTGCACTTTTTATTGCCTATGCCAATTCAAATATAGATATTCTGTTTGATAATGGCATCGTGATTAATATCAGCGACATAGCAAAAAAGAATATGAGTGGTAGCAAGGCTATCAATAATGTATCTTTTTTCGGTAGTATAGCCTATTTGGCATGCGATTTCGGTATAGTGGAGTTAGATATGGGTAAGCAAGAGGTGATAGGTACTTATGTACTTGGCGATGGGGGCGATAAGGTGCCGGTGTACAATGTACGTGTAGAAGAGGGCGTTATTTTTGCTGTTACTCCTACCGATGTGAAATTTGCCCCTCGTACCGGTGTAAACCTCCTTAATTATAATAATTGGAACTCCATTTCAAATCCGGATATTGCAAAAAAGAATATCGGGATGACTACCATCCAAAATAATATCTACCTCGTTAAAGAAGATAATACTCTTTACTATTTGGATAATTCTAACGCCGGAAATGGTTGGTCTGTTATGGCTAATAATGTACGTCGAGTATATTCTAATGGCGGTTTACTTTTTATAGAAAATATCTATAATTCTATATCTACTTATGGCTCTGTAACTTATACTCCTATTGCTCCTTTTCTTTTTGATGCCGTTTTCGACCCCGAAAATAAGATTCTGTGGTATGTTACCGAGAATAAATTGGTGGCTATATACACTGATGATGATACCCAAGATGAGATTTATTTAAACGGCCCCGCATCGCATAATGCCTGGCGATTGAGGTATGCCGATGGCAGAGTTTTCTCCGTGCCGGGCGGCAGATTTGCTGTGCAATATAATATGGATGGCTATATCTCTTTTCATGAAGATGGTAAATGGAATAATATCTCAAACTATATGTTGAGGTTTGCCTCCCCTACTACACTTTGTCAGGATTTGGTGGATGTGGCTGCCGACCCCGATGATGTAACTCATTTCTGGGCAGCCTCTTATGGGTATGGGTTGTATGAGTTTCGCGGCGATACTTTATATAAACTACATACCTATGCAAATAGTGGTATCGAGACGCTTTTCCCGAATGATGCGTCACAGCGCGACTACTATATGCGCGTTGATGCTCTCGCTTATGACGAACAAAAAAACCTTTGGTTCTTTAACTCCGGAGATTGCCCTATAAAATATATGGATGCTGAAGGAAATACTCATCGGATGTCTTATCCCGGTGTTGCAGAGGCATCTACGGTAAAGGATATACTGATTAATGCCTTCAATCCGAATCAGAAATTCGTACTTTGCGAAAGGTATCAACGCTCCAGCGATAAATCCATGATTTTTGTTTTTGATGATGCGGGTACTCTTTCCGATATGAGCGATGATAAATACCGTACTATTTCTTTGCTCTACGATCAAGATAATAAAGCAATACATTTTAATTCATATAAAGTTAGAAGTATTGCTCAAGATAAAAGCGGCGTCATTTGGGTGGGTACTACTTCCGGAATCATCGTACTCGAAAAGCTCAGTGAAATTTTTGATGCCGATTATCGCTGCCGCAGAATAAAAATTGGCAGAAACGACGGCACTAATCTTGCCGACTATCTGCTTGGTACAGAGCAGATAAATGCTATTGCCGTAGATGCGGCAAATCGTAAGTGGATAGCTACGGCTTCATCCGGCGTTTACCTCGTTTCGGACGACGGGCAGAATACTATTCATAATTTTACTACCGCAAATTCCCCTTTAATTTCCGATAATGTTATTTCTCTCGTTATCGATGAGAGTACCGGTGAGGTTTTCTTCGGAACCGACCTCGGAATAGTTTCTTACCAATCGGATGCAGTGCCCGACGTCGATAAATCGTTCTCTAATGTAAGGGCTTATCCTAACCCCGTACGCCCCGGTTTTACCGGTATGGTCACTATCGGCGGACTTACCGATGGCACTATTGTAAGAATTTCGGATGTTAATGGTAATGTGATTTTTGAAACTACGTCAAATGGAGCCGTAGCTACTTGGAATGGTTGCACTAAAAATGGCAAAAAAGTTGCCCCGGGTGTATATTTCGCCCATTGCCTTTCTGCCGATGGTAAAAAGAAAGATGTGGCTAAAATACTTTTTATTGATAATTGATAATAACTAACAACTATATAATAATGAAACACTTAAACAGAATATTTTTACTTTGCTTTTCGCTGTGCACTCTCTTTTCCGCTACAGCTAATAATAGTTTACAACAAAATCCTTTGTCTGAGAAATTTCTAAAGGAATTTACTTCAGGTAAATATCGCGCAAAAATGATGGGTGAAATCTATTCGATGAATGATGGCAATAGATATACCATGCTCTCGGGGGATAATAAGAAAATTATCGCTTATAGTTTTAAAACAGGTGCCCCTGTAGATACTGTTTTTGACGTGGAAACAGCAAAAGGCTGCTCTCTTGATAGAATTGCCGGTTACGAATTTGATGCCGCAGAAACACGTATTCTTATTCATACTGCGGTTACTCCTATCTATCGCCGCTCTTTTACTACGAATTATTATGTATTTCAAATCGCACGTAATGAGTTGCAACCGCTGAGTACAGAGCATCAACCGCAACAGATGGCTTCTTTCTCCCCTAATGGTAGGATGGTGGCTTTCGCTTATAACAACAACTTGTACTTGAAAAAGTTAGACTATAATACCGTGTCGGCTATAACTACCGATGGCGAAAAAAATCGTGTCATAAATGGTACACCTGATTGGGTTTATGAAGAGGAGTTCGGTGCAAACAGATACTTTGAATGGAGCCCCGACAGCCGCCGTATTGCTTGGATACGCTTTGATGAAAGTCAAATTAAAATGTTCTCTTTCGACTGGTATGCACACCCTTACGACCTGCAATATACTTACAAATATCCAAAAGCCGGAGAAACAAATTCTACAGTCTCCGTTCATGTTTATGATATTCCAAACCGTAAAACCACTCAAATGGAGTGCGGTGAGGGTAATGATATATATTTCCCTATCTTAAAATGGAGCAATGGCAATGACTCACTTATCGTTGTGAGATTGAATCGTACGCAAACAAACCTCGAAGTGCTTAATGTTAATCCTCGTTCCGGAGTCAGCTCCGTTCTGCTAAGCGAGAACGATAAGGTTTATGTTGACTATCAAAATTATAAGAATATCTCATTCCTCTCTGATAACAGCTTTATTATTTTAAGTGAAAAAGATGGTTATCGCCACATTTATCACTATTCCGCTAATGGAACTCTCAAGCGCCAAATTACTAAGGGAGAATGGGATGTTACCGATTTCTACTCTTATGATGAAAAGAAGGGTATTGCCTATTTCCAAGCAGCCAAAGAGCACCCGTCACAGCGCCACGTTTATTCCGTTGATAAAAAAGGCGTTATGGTAAATCTCGACCCTCGCCCGGGTACTCACTCTGCCTTGTTTACAAAAGGTAATAAATTTATTATCAGTCAGTTCCACAATACTACTACTGCAAATAGCACCATTCTTTGCGATATAAAAGGTCGTAAATTACGCACTATTATAGAGAATAATGATATTCAAGCCCTTTTTGATAGCTATCATTTCCCGGCAAAAGAGTTTATCGATTTCAACACTTCCGAAGGGGTTCATCTGCATGGTTGGATAGTAAAACCTGCTGATTTCGACCCTAATAAGAAATATCCTCTCGTTATGGTACAATATTCCGGACCGGACAGCCAAGAGGCTTTAAATCGTTTCCGCCCTGATTGGGAACTATATCTCGCTATGGAGGGCTATGTAGTGGCATGTGTTGATGGTAGAGGTACGGGTGCTAAAGGGCACGATTTCCGTACTTGTACTTATTGGAATCTCGGTAATCTCGAAACGAAAGACCAGATAGAGGCCGCTAAATATTTCGGAAAGCAGCAATTTATCGATGCAGAGCGTATCGCTATTTGGGGATGGAGTTTCGGTGGTTTTATGACCCTAAATTGTTTGACTTATGGCAATGGCGTGTTTAAAGCCGGTATCTCTGTGGCTCCCGTTACTGATTGGCGTCTCTATAATACTGCTTATACCGAAAGATTTATGTCTACTCCTCAACTCAATGATAGAGGTTATGATGCCAGCTGCTTGATTTCTAAAGCCGGCGAACTTCAAGGCAAACTATTGCTTTGCCATGGTACTGCCGATGATAACGTACATATACAGCATTCTATGCTTTATGTGGAGCAACTCGTTAAAGCCGGTAAACAATTCGAAATGCAAATCTACCCTAATAAAAACCATAGTATCCTCGGTGCCGATACGCGTCTTCACCTCTATACCAGGTTTAATATCTTCTTGAAAAATAACTTGTAATATCTTTAATAAATAATTATTATGGAAAATCAAAATAAGAAATATATCATCCCTATAGTGATGATGTTTGCTCTATTTTTTATGATTTCTTTTGTGACGGGCCTTCAAAATCCGATGGCTGTCATAGTAAAAAATCAATTCGAGATGTCCAATTTCTTGTCGCAATTAGGTAATTTCGCCAATTTTATTGCTTACCTCTGTATGGGTATTCCTGCCGGAATGATGCTTCAAAAAATCGGATACAAAAAAACGGCTCTTACTGCTATTGTAGTCGGGTTTGTGGGCGTTGGCATCAGCTATTTATCCGGATTGATATCAAGTTTTCCCGTATATCTATGCGGCGCTTTTGTGTCGGGTTTTTCCATGTGTATGCTCAACACCGTTGTCAACCCGATGCTTAATACCCTTGGTGGCGGAGGTGCTCGCGGCAATCAATTGTTGCAGATAGGTGGCTGCTGTAACTCTATCGGTGCTACTATAGTGCCCGTGCTTGTCGGTGCTATGATAGGCGATGCGGCACGTGCCAGAATTTCCGATGCTACCCCTGCTCTTTTCCTCGCTATGGGCATCTTCTTCTTGGCTTTCCTCGTGCTGTTCTTTATGAATATCCCTGAGCCGCATTTGCAACATAATGATGATAAAAAACAACCTCATTCACCATACTCTTTCCGCCATTTCAATTTAGGAATAATAGCAATATTCATCTATGTAGGTGTTGAGGTCGGAATTCCGAATATCATGAATCTATTCCTCACTTCTAAAGAAACTGTGGGTGGATTGGCTATTGATGCCGCTGTGGCAGGTACCGTTGTGGGCACCTATTGGTTCTTGATGCTCGTAGGCAGATTTATTGGAGCCGCTGTGGCAGCTAAATTTACAAGTAAACACATGCTTGTTTTCACTACTGTTTGTGCCTCAATATTGGTGCTCCTCGCTATTTTTATGCCACAAACAATGGTGAATATGCCCGTGTTTAAGTCCGACATCTCTTTCGGTCTTGCCGAGGTGCCGGTAAATGTTATCTTCCTTGTGCTCTGCGGTTTATGTACTTCCGTGATGTGGGGTAGTATCTTTAACCTCGCTGTAGAGGGTCTCGGTAAATATACCGCTCGTGCTTCCGGTATATTTATGATGATGGTGTGCGGTGGCGGACTTCTTCCTCTGCTTCAGGGCTTTGTTGCCGACAAAGTGGGCTTTATGTCAAGCTATTTCGTAGTGCTCGCCGGCGTTATTTATATGCTCTGGTATGCCATCTTCGGTAGCAAAAACGTGAATAAGGATATCCCTGTAGAATAAAACTATTCTGCTTTTAATATGTATTGATTGTAAAAATTTAATATAAATAGTAAATAATAGTGATTATGGAAAAACCATATGTTGTCGGAATTGATATAGGCGCGCAAACAGCGAAATTCGGTGTTGTAGACGCTCGTGGTAATGTGTTGAAACAAGCGGTGGTGCGCAGTAATACTCAGTCTACCCCTGAAGAATTTATTAAAGATCTCAGCTCTGCCGTGCTCACTCTACTCGGTAGTGAATATCCTATCGATCAGGTACGCGGAATAGGCGTCGGAGCCCCGAATGCCAATTATTATACCGGAAATATAGAGGCGGCAGTAAACCTCACTTGGGTAAAAGGTCGTACCGTAGAATTTGCAAAAATGCTTAAAGAAGCTACGGGGTTGCCGGTAGCACTCACTAATGATGCCAATGCGGCGGCAGTAGGTGAGATGACTTATGGCGTTGCTCGTGGTATGAAGAATTTTATTATGATTACTCTCGGAACAGGTGTCGGTTCCGGTATCGTTATCAATGGTGATGTAGTTTACGGCCATGATGGTTTTGCCGGTGAACTCGGTCATACTTGTGCCGTTCGTAATAATGGCAGAATGTGTGCTTGCGGTCGCTCCGGTTGCCTCGAGGCTTATGCTTCCGCTATCGGTGTGGCTCGCACTGCTCGTGAGTTAATAGAACTTACCGACCGTAAAACTTCGCTCCGTAATATCCCTGCCGATTCCATTACTTCTAAGGATGTTTATGAGGCTGCTGTTGAAGGTGATGAACTCGCTATCGATATCTTCAATTTCACCGGAAAAATCCTTGGAGAGAAATTTGCCGATTTTATTGCTTTCAGTGCTCCTGAGGCTATTATCCTTTTCGGCGGACTCACTAAAGCGGGCGATTTGCTCTATAAACCTATTGTGGCAAGTATGGAAAATAGTGTATTACCTCTCTGGAGGGGTAAGGTTAAAGTGCTATTCTCCAGCTTGAAAGAGAGTGATGCCGCTATCCTCGGTGCAAGTGCCCTCGCTTGGGAAATTTAACGATACGCCCTATGGTACTTACTGATAAATGGTTCAGTGGAATGGCCCTTAATGATGCTGAACAACCAATTTTTATCACCGGAAGAGACGACATCGAGGCGTTTCGTAATTGCGGAAAACTGAAAGAAAGGGTGGAGATTTATTGGAAATATGAGCCTGCAGCTAATGGTATGCCGTCAGAGAAAGAGGCTGATGTGATGAACAAAGCCCAAGAAGCAATACGTACGGCTGTAGAGAAAGATAAATTAGCTATCCTTACCGGTGTCTATACAGGTAATAATGAGCGTACTCTGGTTTTTTATGCCCGTACTGCAAAGGTTTTCGGCGAACGTCTTAATGCCGCACTTGCCGATTTCCCTGTATTGCCTATCACTCTCTATGTAGAGAAAGACCCCGATTGGAACGAATATGCCGAAATGCTCGAAATTAAGCCTTACGCTGAATAATATTTAAATTAATCAGCATCTATAAATAATCACCCCAAAAGATTATCATAATCTTTTGGGGTGACTTTTTATATAAATTATGTAGTTGCTTATGTAGGTAGCTTATAAAAAGAGATTACTTAAATGATTCGGGTCAGCCAATTTACCGGAGGCGATATTATGTAAATAGCCTATAAAAAGATAACTTAGATGACCTGTTTAATCTAAAAACGACCTATTTTAGATGTCGGACAAGTTCTTTCGCCCTCTCGTACTCTTGTGGAGTGCCGATGTCTATCCACGTGCCGTTCAGCGGGTAACGGATAACTCTCTTGCCTTGGTCAATCAGTTTCTCTACAAGATGGGTGGCATGGAAAAAGGTATCTTCCGGTATCTCGGCAAGTGCACGCTTTTTGATGAGATAGATGCCGGCATTGGCATAGTAGTTGTATTTCGGCTTCTCAATGAGCCCTTTGATATCTCTGCCATCGAGGTCGAGGATGCCAAATGGAATGCTGATGTTATAAGGCACTGCTGCTACCGACATCTCCGCATCATGACGCTGGAAATGTAAAAAAAAGTCCTCATAGTCTATGTTGGTAAAAAGGTCGGAATTCATTACAAGTACGGAGTCGTTACAGAAATTATCTATATACTTGATACTGCCGATAGTACCTAAGAATTTCGGCTCGCGGAAGGTGCGTACCTGAATACCTTCACGTGGAGTAGCGAAATGCTCCTCTATCTGCTCCCCAAGGTAGTTGATAGTTACGTTGATATGCTTCACTCCGTATGAAATAAGGCGGTCGACATTATGGTCGATAATACATTTGCCCCCTATTTCAAGCAGTGGTTTTGGGGTTTTCTCCGTTAGCGGACGGAGTCGCTCTCCTTTGCCACCAGCCATCAGTACTGCATCGATAGGAAGACGGGTGATGTATTTATCAAGGTTGATTATTTCTACTATATGGTCGTTTGCATCGAGGATAGGCACGAGTTTCATCTGCATTTCCCTTTGTTGATGAAGATGCTGCACATCGTCATCAACTCCCTTGCGAAGGAAATTAAAGTTACGATGCATTACTTTTTCTACTGTGTCATTAACAGAAATTCCGGCTATCAATGCTCTTCGTGAATCGCCATCGGTCAATGTTCCCACCATGCGGTTGTCTTCATCAACAACAAAAAGAACAAGCGGTTCCGGCGGAAGTGTGTTTATCTTTTTTAATGCATTAATAAGGAGTTCTTTATGATGTATAATATGTATGTTTTCCGTAATCATATCACTTCAATTTAAGTATATTTTCTACTAGCATAAAGTCGTATATATCATCAATGTCGATAGATGTTTCTTTCGGCATCACATATTTAATTCTTTTGTCAAAACCTGCAAGTCCTTTCTCTTTCAAGGCTTCAATGTTAATCACATAAATGGCTCCGTTGAATTCATAAAAAGTTGGCAAAGACTGGCGGCCTTGTGCTTTCTTGTTATATACAAGTTCTACAAAGCCATCTTCATTGTCGTTGCAAAGCACAGCCGGAGCATGAGATTTCATCACGGATACAACCATATCAATATCGTTACGATATAGTGCTATAGCATCTTTTACTTCTTCAACCTTTCGAAGAGGAGAAGTTGGCTGTAAAAGCAGGAGTTTAGAATAATGCTTCCCTTGTTTTTCATAGAAATCAACTGCATGTAACAGCACATCATTTGTTGTAGCAGAATCTGTTGCATATTCGGCAGGTCGCACGAATGGAACTTTCAAACCGTAGCTTTCGACAACTTCTGTTATATGCTTGTCGTCTGTTGATACACAAATATTCTCATCAGAGGTAATGGCACGAGCCACATCAATGGAGTATGCTATCAAAGGCTTGCCACACAGCATCTTGATGTTCTTGCCGGGAAGTCCTTTGCTTCCTCCCCTTGCCGGTATAACCACCAATATATCTTCCATATTACAAATCGTAAAAATGTTTTTGAACTATATTTTCTAATGGATAGGTCTTAATCGTATCCAAGATGGCTTGACAAGTACCTTCCTTATAATAAGGATTGATAATAGTTCTTTGTCCATAATTTAATACTTTTTCAAGACCTTTCTTTATTTCTTTAGCAGAATACCCACAATTTAAAACACTGCCAGCTGCAATGCGTCCTTTTTGGCGGTCTCCGATATTAAGTGTTGGAATACCGAAACTCGGCACCTCTATAATTCCACTTGAAGAATTACCTATCACCGCTTTTACATACTTAAGAACCGAGAAGTAACGTCTTTGTCCTAAAGATGGTATGAACATGCAACGTTCCTTGTTTTTATCCACATACTCTTGAATTCGCTTGATAATTATCTGTGAGTTGGTGTCGGAATTGGAATAGGTAAAGATAATATGGTAATCCTTATAATCATCGAGAACTTCAAGTAAATTTAGTACTTGTACCTCTGAAGATATATTAGAAAGAGTAACAGGATGATAAGTGCATAAAAGGCATTTATCGGTAAGCTTGAAATTCAAACTTTGCTCTATTTCTTCTTGGGTCATGAAGTTGGTCTTCATGATGTTCTCTACACCAAGTGCGCCTACATTGAACACCCTTTCCGGCTCCTCTCCTAATTGAATTACGCGTTTGCGATAGGCTTCTGTAGATGTAAAGTGCAGGTGGCTCATCTTCGTTATTGCATGACGGATAGCATCGTCAAAAGCACCTTCTGTTATTTCTCCTCCATGGAGATGAGCAATGGGTATCTTATATATTAATGCTGTAGATGCTACAGCCAGCATTTCGTAGCGATCTCCTAAGATAAGAAGCAAATCCGGTTTAAGCAAATCAAAAGCATCGGCAAAACCGGCTATACCTCGGCTTATTGATTTGGCGGTTGTATTCGCATTGTCATCTGCCGTATCATCAGCCATATACACCTTATAGTCGATTGTAAATCCATCACGCTCAATCTCCTTATAGGTTTCACCTTGCAGCTTTGAAAGGTGCTGGTTGGTGACAATAATCTGAAGTGTCAGTTCCGAATCATTCTCTATGGCAGTAAGTAAATTACGTAAAATGCCATATTCAGCTCGAGAGCCGGTTACAACACATATCTTTCTTTTATTCATTATCACGAATTTGCAAATTAGAGATTTTTTTCGTTACAATACAATAGGTTCTTCCTCCTCGAAATCTTTGACCGCAAAAGTACCTACCACCTCATTCCACCTCATAGGACTAATGCCGGAGCCCGGCCGCTTGACGGTTAAGTTTTCTTCTGTAAGTAGTTCCCCTGCCTTGATAGGGCAAGCAGCAACAATGCTTTTGCGCGCTATTTCGATATTCTTGCGCTCGGATTCAGAAATAGTTTTATGACCTGTACCAAGGGCTTGTTCAATATGGCGAATGGCTTGCACCATTGCTTTTAATTCTTCCGGTTCCAACGATGCTTTATGGTCCGGTCCCTCCATCGTTTTGTCAAGAGTGAAGTGCTTCTCAATAACCGATGCCCCTAAGGCTACAGCGGCTATCGGTACTTCAATGCCTTGTGTGTGGTCGGAATAGCCGAATTTTACTTTAAAGGTTTCTGCTATCTCAAACATCGCCTTGAGATTTACATCTTGATAAGGGGTAGGATATTCCGTATTACAATGAAGTATGGTGATGTCAGCCGTTGGCTGTTGGCTGTTAGCCGTTAGCCGTTGGCATTTGGCCGTTAGCCGTTGGCTGTTAGCTTTTGGCCAAAATTCGTTGATTACATTGACGGCAGCTTTGATGTCGGACAACTCGCACATACCTGTTGAGAGGATGATTGGCTCACCGTAAGATGCTATCTTGCGAAGATAAGGATAGTTGGTTATCTCGCCTGAAGGAATCTTCCATAAGCCCATGTTGAGCGAATGAAGATAGTCAATGCTATCCATATCGAAGGCGGTAGAGAAGAAACGGATACCCTTCTTGTTGCAGTAAGCAATGAGTTCTTCATGATCTTGCTGAGAGAGTTCAAGCTTTTTGAGCATTTCCAATTGCCCTTCACCCTGCTTGCCAATGTTACGTTGTTGGTATTCAGCTTGTCGTGCAGCCTTTGATACTAATTTCTCACTCTTAAAGGTTTGAAATTTGATAATATCAACCCCCGCATCTACTGCTTTATCTACCATTTGCTTTGCAATTTCTATCGAACCATTGTGATTTACACCGGCTTCTGCGATAATCAGAACTCTGTCTATTGCCATTATTATTTTTTGCTATTTAAGTATTGCTCTTACAATAATTTGCTCAATGCCTCTTATAATTTAATTTTTAGAATGGCGGGATTTCCGGAATAAATTCCTTTTCTGCAAAGAGATTTTCTCACTAAAGAGCCCGCCCCTACTACTATATCGTCTGCTATCGAGGTGCCATTGGCAAGCACCGATTGGCTACCAATGAAACATCTATCGCCTATTTTGCAGTCGCCGTTGACCATGGTTCCTGTAGAGATATGGCATTGGTCGCCAACTACTGCGTCATGCTCGATATTGCTGAAAGTGTTGATGATGCAGTTGGCGCCAATATTAGCACCGGCATTGACGAATGCCTTATGCATAACGACGGTTCCTTCGCCTATTATTGCGTATTTTGATACATGAGCTGTTGATGCAATAATCGTTGCCAATTTGCCTCCCGCCTCTTTCACCTTATTATATAGTTTAATACGGGTAGTAGGATTCTTAATGAAACCGACAGTGATGACAAATTCCGCTTTGTCGACATACTGAGGAATGTCATCATCAGTGCCGATAACCTTGGTAGATAGTATCTCTTTTCCTACCTCGTCAGGCATATCAAGTACACCGAGTATGCTATATCCTGCACTCTCGGCAGCTTCTATTACTGATTTGCAGTGCCCTCCGCCTCCTATTAGTATTAAATTCTTTCTATTCATATTAAATATCTTCAACACGTACACTTGATGGAATGTTCACCACTCTATCGGCAAACCAAATGGTATTCTTCAAACCGTCATTCTCGCAGTTCTCGAACATAGGTAGGCGGTTCATGAGTTCCCAGATAGGACGAGTCATGACGCCATTGTCATTGGTCTGCTGGAGGAAATCAAGTTGTGACTCCTTGTCTTTGAGCACTACGGCAGAGAGCCAATAGTTGGAGAATGTGTTTTCCGGCTCTACAAAGAAGTCGATGCCTTCTACACTCTTGAAATGCTCGATATATTCTGCTGCCACCGCACGTTTGCTGGCAATATATTTGTCGAGATTTTCGAGTTGAGCACAGCCGAGGGCGGCATTGATGTTTGGCATACGGTAGTTGAAACCGATATGGTCGTGACGGAATTCCCAACGATGTGGAATCTTTGCCTGAGTAGTGATATGCTTGGCATAAGCACCGAGCTCTTCGTCATTGAATAGCATCATACCGCCACCACCGGTTGTGATGGTCTTGTTGCCATTGAATGAGATGGCTCCTATCTTGCCAAAAGTGCCTGTGTGCTTTCCCTTGTATTTTGAGCCAATTGATTCGGCAGCATCCTCAACCAATTCGATATGCCACTCCTTGCAGATTGCGGCTATTTCTTCTATTCGAACGGGATGTCCAAAGGTGTGCATAGGTACGCATGCCTTTATTCTTCTGCCGGTGTTTTTGTTGTAGCAAGCCAACTCATTTTCTCGAAAAGCAAAATCCTGACTTTCCGGCAGTTCGCCAATGCGACTGTTCTTGCGAACCTCTGCGTTCTTATTGAGCCATTCCTTCATTGCATCAGGAGAAAGACCCATAGTGCTTTTATCCACGTCAAGGAAAACAGGATGTGCTCCAATATATGAGAGCGCATTGCAAGTAGCGATAAAGGTGAGTGCCTGGGTAATTACCTCATCGTCCTTCTTTACTCCAGAAAGAAGAAGCGACATGTGAAGGGCGTTCGTGCCGCTCACACACACAACGGCACGTTTTGCTCCTGTATATCGAGCCATATCCTCCTCGAAGCGATCGACAAACTTACCTACCGACGAAACAAAGGTCGTGTCGATGCACTCGTTGAGGTATGCTTTTTCATTTCCTACAAAAACGGGGACGGCAAGTGGAGTAAACTCCTTGTTGCCATAAACCGACTTGATGAAGTTGATGGTATTTTTGTAATCCATAATCATTTTGATTTTTGACCACTAATTTCACTAATTGAACGAATCTTTTTCTTAAAAAGATGTTGTGGCTATTTAACTATACGTTCCCTTTCCAGTTCGAATGGATTTCCAAAGTTTATTAAAAGACCTAATTTAAAACCTGTTGCATGCAAATAGTTGTGAACTTGTGCTCTATGTATATCTTCTAAACTTTGAATAGCTTTCAGTTCTACAATAATCTCATTGTAGCAAACAAAATCAGCCTTATATGTTTGTTTCAATTCTACTCCATCATAAACTATCTTGAGCTCTTTTTCACGAATGTAAGGAATACCTCTACGTTTGAATTCTATTTCAAGAGCTTCCTGATAAACAGCCTCAAGAAATCCGTGACCTAAATTATTATAAACGTACATTGCCGAGCCAATGATATTATAGCTTTCTTGCTTGTAGAATAACATAATCGTAAGATTTGAAGTTTATTTTAATTTGACCACTAATTCTACTAATCTAATAAATCTTTATTCATTGAATTCGTAAGATTCGTGAAATTCGTGGTCTTTTTTACATCTTCTGGTCAAGATTCTTTCCCTTTTCCTCGTGCTCAAAGTTAGGGATGAACCTCTTGATGGATTCCACTACTTCTGCTTTAGTGAAATCTTCACGTTGGAAGATGGCTTCGAGCTCTGAGAAGAAGTCGTTGACCTCGTTCATAGGTCTGCGAGTGGTCTGCTCAACGACTCCGAGAGCAGAGAAACGATCCATGTTCACCTTTTCTCCCGGCACGTAAAACTCCTCGTAGGCCTTTTCGCCTGTGGTATCTGATTGGAAATAGACGACAGGGTATTCTGGAGTCAACGAGTCAACAAGTCCACAAGTCGAAGAGTTGTTGTTGATGAAGTCCATGTCGTGAGCATACTTTTTAGCATCTGCATCGTTTGCACATTCGAGCTTCTGCAAACCGTTAGCTTTTACAAAGTCATCGCAGATGGCAGAGAAGGTAAGCATCTGATCTTCACCCAACTTGGGGAAGAATACTTCGCCTCCGTTACCGAGGATACAAGCGAGCATACAAATCTGGCCGCTCTCTTCGGGAGAAACAAAATAACGCTTAACATCTGAAGGAGCCGCGAGAGGCTGTTTCTTCTGCAAACGATGAATCCATCCGTCCGGCAGTGAGCCATTGGAGAAGGCGACATTGGCAAAGCGTGCTGTCGTTACCTTAAAGTGAGTATTGTATGCCATCACAAGGTCTTCCATGATGCGCTTGCTTGCTCCCATGATATTCACGGGATTTGCTGCCTTGTCGGTTGACACGCAGAAGAAATGCTTCGGAGGATAGACCGTAAGCAAGTCCATCAGTTTCTTGGCTTTGATATCATTATTCTCAATGAGAGCTTGTACGCTGTATTTGTCTTTCTCTGAACGAACATGTTTGTGAGCGGAGAAATTGGCCACTATGTCGAAGCCTTTCTCCTCGCGGAAGATACGTTCGAAGATTGGGTCTGCAAAGTTGAGGGTGTAGCAGCGGAATTCATCAGGTACATAAAGTCCTTCCGTACTGCGAACATCGCGAACTAACTCCGCTAATCCATTCTCGTTCAGGTCAACGACAACAACCGATTTCGGTTCAAAGCGAAGTACCGCCTTGATGAAACTGCTTCCTATCGAGCCGGCTCCACCAATAACACAAACTTTCTTGCCTTTGATTTCTTCGGTAAGTTTTTCTTTATTCGCCTCTATATCATTGGCAAACATACTGATAGGTCGAAATGTTACCGAATCCGCTATGAATTTATCAAGATTAAACATATCTCTACTTTTTCTCACATAATTTGTTTAACAACGTCATCCATCGTTCTATAATCACTTCTTTGCTGTATTTGTTTATAGATTTCATACATTCTTTTGCCATAACATCGCAAGTTTCTCTGTTTTTCATCAGAAATAAGAGCTTGGATACGTATTCAGATATGTTTTTGTCTGAAACAATATAGCCGGATTTGCCGTTGTCTATCAAGTCGTTAACAGCTACAAAAGAGTCGAAAGCTAATGGCACCGCCCCGTATTGTTGAGCTTCGAGCAAAACCATCGGGAAGCCTTCGTAAGAAGAGGTCATTGCATATACCGAGGCTTTTTTGTAATAATCTCGCGGGTCGCAAAAACCTGCAAATATTACATTCTTTAATTTAAGTTTTTTCGCCTTCTCTTTTAAATATTCTTCTTCACTACCGTATCCTATTATTATTAGTTTCCAATCTTCTGAAACAGAATGCTTTTCTACCTCCGACCAGATGGTCAGTAGTAAGTCCTGCCGCTTTGCTACGATATCAAATCTTCCTACACTTAATACTATCTTTTCTTTTTTATCAACGATATCAGAAGAAACTTCTTCAAAATATGTCAAGGCATTTGGCATAGAAGTAAAAGGTACTTCCGTAGGACCTGTGAATTTTTTATATAAATCAATATAGCTGTCGGATAATACGCATACTGTATCGGAATACAGACCGTATGATAATTTTCGTTTTATTATAGGATATAGAATTTTTTGTATTCCTAATTCATTTATTGTATTCAAAATCAACATAATAACAATTTCTTTTATGCTTGAAATCTTATGTTGATACCAATATTTGGCTAATTTTAAATCTATTTTCTGGCATAGTTCATAGCCCGGCATTTGGTGATAAGTGTAGATTATTTTGCAGTTCAATTTGCGTGTAATGTTATATAAATTCTTCATCAACGGCAAATTGTGTTTATTGAGTATTGCTACAATTATCACATCAATATTATTGTCTTTTAGGAATAAGTATATGTCGTTGTTTTCTTTATCGTTATTGTCGATGAGTAATTCTTTTCTGAATTCGGTGACATTTCCAATATTTTTTTTTGCACAGTATGCCGAGTAGCAACAAATTCCTTTGCTTTCAAAAGAAACTGTTAAGGAATCTATTACGCGCTCTATTCCACCGGCAGTTGGTGAAATTTCATAATCCGTTAAAAATAAAATATTCATAATGTGTGTTTATATGTTATTCAAAATCATTGTTATAGCTCTCCTTTTCGGGGTTGATTATTTTAGCCTCCATCGCACCGAATTGTGCTTTCAATGCCGGGAAATCTTCAGTGCCTAACCAAATGATTTTTGAATATTGATTGAAAATATAAACCGAAGAAGAGAAGAATGTAACAGCCGTTTTTATATTTACTCCTATCAAAGCTAATAGCTCTGTCGGAATGTGGGATTTTACTATTTTGCATTTGTATTGACGCTGCAAAGTAGAGTAGTCGGTTTTATCACGTGGATGCGGCTTTAGTATTATGTTTTCCTCTTTATATTGTTCCAATATATTCTTATACAAGTCGATTTGCTCGGCTACCGTAATAGCACCGTCATCAGAAAAAGGTTGTGTCAGCACTACTATGTCTGCTCCGGAGTAGTCGCTTATATCTTTGTCTTCTATAGCAAAACATTGACGTATAAATTGTTGCTTGGTCGGTGTAGAGTTTTGCCATAATTTATTGAAGGTATTTACAGTGATTTTTTTCCCTTCATATTCCTTTATCTTCTCATCGTGAATAAATAGTACTTCCGTACATTGGTTGTTCAATCCCCAAAAATTAATGGAAAGTTGCCCGTACAATAATTTTTCTATTTTCCCTTTTAGAGAGTGCTGCTTTTCTGACAATATTTTTCTTGCTAAGCCTCCCTCTCTTAATATTATTTTGTAATATGCACTATCCGGCAAAAGCGTATAATTGCGTTTTTGAATTAAAATTTGAGCTAATGGTTGGTGGTCTTGCGCATATATCTTTGCAGTTCTTAATTCCGGGTAGATGATACGAGAAAATATTGATAGGAATATTTTTTTTAGTTGCTTGATAAACAGCTTTATTCCCCCTGCTTTTTGGGTGTTAAACAGAGTGACGTTTGGTAGTGACTCGGCAATCTCTTTTGGGATTTCGGACCCAATGAAATAGTGTGTGTGATTTTTTATTGTCTCTTCATCAATGTATAGCAAGTAGTCCATTAGTCCATATACATTGGCAGGTATACATACGTGAGTATATTTATTGCGAGTGCTCATTCCTTTTGTAGTTTTGCTTGGATAGGTATTTGATAAAGCTAATAACAAAGCTCATCCTTATTGCTTTGTTTTCTATCAAATAATATTTGATTATTTTTCTTTTTATTGCTTTTTCAATACGCAAAGTTACAAAATAATTCCGATATATAGCTGTATTTACTTGTATAATTATTTCCTTCCTATGTCGGTAGATATTATCTTTCCTGAGTTATTCTCGGGGAAAACGTATTTGCGTCGGTATTCCGAAAAATTTCGGTAGATATTATTTCTCTTGCGTTATCCTCGGCTAAAACGTATTTGCGTCGGTATTCCGAAAAATTTTTCCAGGCAATTTGTTTTTCATTGTCTACGTTTGTTTGTGATAAAAAAATACTGCTGTCTTAAAAATTTTTAGAAAAAATATTGTATATTTGCAAATCCCTCTCTTTACATAAAGAGGTTTTTTATTTTTTCTGTTTTTCAGTCAGATCTTATTTATGAATATTATACCTAAATACGATTTCCTTGTTGTTGGAGCGGGGCTGTATGGTGCGGTGGTTGCTTATCGCGCTCGACAGTTGGGGTACTCCGTGCTCGTTGTCGACCGACGCAATCATCCGGGTGGTAACCTTTTCTGCGATAATATCAACGGCATTATCGTGCATCGCTATGGTCCGCATATCTTTCATACAGATAACAAACGTGTGTGGGATTTCGTCACTTCTCTTACCGATTTCAACAGATTTACAAATTCTCCTCTCGCTTGTTTTAAGGGTTCGCTGTATAATTTACCCTTTAACATGAATACTTTTTGTAAACTTTGGGGGGTAACTTCTCCTTCCGATGCGCTGGCTATTCTCGAAAAGCAACGCTCCAATGCCCTAACCACTCTTGGTGGCAGGCAGCCACAAAATCTTGAGGAGCAAGCTCTTTGCCTTGTGGGTGAGGATGTCTATCAGAGGCTCATCAAGGGATATACCGAAAAACAATGGGGGCGACCTTGTGCTTCGCTTCCCGCTTTTATTATTAAGCGTATTCCCGTTCGACTCACTTTTGATAACAACTATTTTAACGATACTTATCAAGGTATTCCCGTTAATGGGTATAATGACGTTATCGATAAGCTCTTACAAGGCTGTGAGGTGCGCCTTGATACCGATTTTATTGCTAATAGGGTAGAACTGCAAAATATCGCTCGAAAAATTGTTTATACCGGGGCTATTGACGAATTTTACGATTTTAAATTTGGGCATCTCCAATATCGTTCTCTTCGCTTTGATACAGAGGTGGTGAAAAATCCTAATTTCCAAGGGAATGCTGTGGTGAATTATACCGATGTCGATGTGCCTTTTACGCGTATTATCGAGCATAAACATTTTGCTACTTTCGGAGATGATGTCTATAATAACCCCGTTTCCGTTATTACCAAAGAGTATCCTACTGAGTGGCAACCGGGTATGGAGCCCTATTATCCCGTTAATGATGCCGCTAATAATACTTTGTATGGTAAGTATGCCGAATTGGCTGCTGCCGAAGATAAGGTGATTTTCGGAGGACGACTCGCTGAATATAAGTATTATGATATGGATGATATTATAGATAATGCCCTGAATGTCAATATCAATATCTGATATTTTTTTGATGATTACAATAAAAAAAGGAGACTTGAAATTTTCAAGCCTCCTTTTTTATTTATGTATGTATGAGAATTATTTGATGATAACTTTGTTGCTAACGCCGTCAACAACTACGATGTACATACCTGAATTCAAAGAGAATGTATTTACGTTGTTGTATTCAGCTACTTTTTGACCAAGTATTGAATAAACTTCTACATTAGCTTTGTTGTCGAGGGTTACTACGTTGTTGTTTACATATACTTTGTTTGCTGAAACTGTAGTGTTTTCTACTGCTACAGGCTCTTCGATGGCTTTTGCTTTGTTAGCAAGCTCCATGTTAATCATTGTATATTTTGCAATACCGTTTTCACCGGTGTATGCGTATAAGTTAGCTGTATAGTCGTTCTCGTTTTCTACAGTAACTGCTGCGGTACGATAAGCATTTGATGCTCCACCCATACCATTACCAGGGAATAAGAAGAGGAATTCTGCATCTCTGAAAGATTTGTTGGCATCGGCAAATTTCATGATTGCATATGTACAGGCAACTGAATTTACAGATACAGTATTTCTTGCTGCACATGCCAAGAAGTATTCTTTTTCACCTGTCTCAGCATTTGTGAGTTCAAATTCTTGAAGTCCGTTATGACCTTCGTTCATTGTGAAGTTGATAGTATCGAATATAACTTCTGAGTTGTAGTAAATTACGCTCTTGCTGATATTTGCATAAGCAGTAAGTGTATCTTGATAGAAGTTGTCGATAAGAGTACCTTCTGAGTTGTAAAGAGTTGGGAATGTAGCATTTCCATCTAAATAGAAGTATTCGTCATCGATAGGATAGATACGAGGAGCAGTACCCGGATTTACAGCTTTGTTTTTGCTTGTTTCAGGATATCCTTTATAGTCGTCAAGAACGATATATTCCATACCTTGAGAAACACCGTTTTCAATTACCCATTTGTAAGCTTCTACTTTGCTTGCATTTGATGCCATAATAACTAAGTGCTCAGGATATGATCCGTAAACGCCGAATGCGTCGAAACGTACTGTAGCATCTGCAAAACCTTCAACTTCTGCAATTACTTCGTGAAGAACAAGTGTCCATGTACCTGCTTCTACATTGTAAGCCCATACTTCAAAAGGTCCTGCTGCTGAGGTAAGCAAGTTGCTGAAAAGTAAATTACCGTTTTGGTCTTTTTGAACGTCATTAAATGGTAATGCTACTGCTGCTGTTTCGATTCTTGCAGAGTCGGTACCGGCATTTACTTCTAATTGATATGTAAATACGTTGGTAGGGATGTTGATAGATGTTTCAATTTCACCTGTTGCACCATTCACAACTGCTATTTGGTGAGGGTTATCTTCTGTACCGCCTTTGCGTACAGGGAAGTACATTTTACCGTTGTATTCAACCATACCTCTTGATGCACTACCTGTTGTGAAAGTGATGGTGCTTCCGTATGTGTAGTTGTCTAACATTTTTGTGTATGACCAATCGTTTTGAAGTGCATATTGATTATTTACACCTTCTGATTTGTAGTTGAATGGGTCAATAGCAGCGTTTGCAGCAATTGTTTTTACAGTAGCTTCTGATACGTTGTTAAGTACTACGTTATCGATATAGAGATATACAGGATTTTCCGGTGCATCTGCTGTGTTGTCGATATTTACTCTTAAATAGTCGATAGCTGATGCTGCAGGTATTGCAAATACAACGTCTGTCCATGTGTTTGCTGCAAGTGCGGCAGGTGCTGCGATTTCTGCGTCTGTGTCGTTAACTTTAATTGTTGGGGTTACTGCTGTTTCTGAATACATCATGATGTGTGCGTATCCATATTGACCTGCAGGTAATGCCAATGCTGTTTCAGCTCCTGAGATAGTTGCACCGGTACGTTGTAATTTCAATACCATTGTAGAGGTGTTCATTGCTTGTCTTGCAGGGTTCAATGACAAAGCATTGTTTTCTGATACTGCTGTCCATGTGCGTGGCATTGCATCAAAAATATCTACTAAGTATGCCTCAGGATAGGCTACTTTTTGTGCTGTCAAGCTCATGCTTGCTGCACATGCTGCAAAAAACATTGCAGCTGATTTTAGTAAATTCTTTTTCATATTAATGTCTAATTTATAATTTGTTATTAATTTATATTTGACTATTTTGATGTGTAAATATAATTCACTTACACCTTGCAAATTTATATATTATTTTTTAAACCGACAAATTTTTTCGCCGTTTTTTGTCTTAATTTTTAATATGTATATTCCTTCCGGTAAGTTGCTGATATTTATAGATATACTATGATTATTTCGGCTTTGTATGTCGGCTGATGTTGTTAATTGAATTCCGTTTATTCCGATTATTGTTATTTCGCTTTCTTCAAAGGTTTCTCTTTTTGATAATATTTCTATTGTTTCTCTATTTGGCTGTATTAAATAAATATCGTCGGTCTGTGTATAATCGGTTGCGGATATAATGCCGATAGTGAAACTTATAGTGTCGCTGTATTCTGTATATCCGTTACTGGTTTTGGCTTTTATTCTTGTGTACCATACTCCGTTTTCCAATCCGCTGAAGGTGTAATGATATGTGGTATTTTCGGTTATCCTTCCCGTGGTTTGGCGTCCCGGGAATGTTGCGTCTTGCGATATCTCCACTCTAAAGCCGTTTGATTTCTGCTTGTTCCACTCTATGGTTACACTGTCTGCTTCTATTATTTCTCCTTCTGTCGGCGCCGTTATTACGGGTATCGGTATCTCCGTGGTGGCTGTGGTAAAACTTATTACATCGCTCACCGCTTGCAGGTCGCCTGCGATAATACTTACCCGTGCATAGTAGACGTAACCTATATTCAACACCCCTTCCGGTATTGTGTGGCGCACCGATGTTGTGGTTGTTTCATATACTATATTTGAGCTGATGAATATCTCTTTTGATGATATTTCAAGTTTGTATTGTGCGGTGCTTATTATACTGTCCCACTCTATGGTGCATTCCGTGCTTATTCCGGTTTCTCCGTCTGTAGGAGTAATAATGCCGAATTTCTTTGGCGTAAAGTTGTAGGTGCTGCTCCATTCCGATTCACTGCCTATGGATATGCTTTTTACTCTCCAATAATATGTTGTTCCGTCTTGCAATGTGTGTTGATTGCTGAGGTTGTAAAGTGTGTCACCGGTTTGTATGTCAAAGATGATGCTGCTGAAATTGATGTCATTGCTCAGTTGTACTTCATAGCGGATAGCGTTACTACTGCTGTGCCACACCAAGTTACATGGTATTATCGGCTCGCTGCCTTCGGCGGGATATATCAATAAAGGGGCGTCGGTTTCTGTAGGTTCATTGCCGCTGTTGCTTCCCCAATTTATGGTGGATGGAGCACTCTCCGCTCCGTATCTGTCTACACTTGTTAATGCTATAATATCGCCTGTCGTGGCGGTAATATTACATGTAGTACCGTAATAAATGCCTTGTAGATTGCCGGGTATCAATGTAGAACTACTTACACTATTCCCCGATGGTATGATATATACAGCTGTGCGATATAGAGTGTCGCTGCGTTGCCAACTGAGGGTGTTGCCGCTGAGGGTAATGCCGGTGGGCGATGCGGGTATCGCTGTGCTTTTCCAATTGATATGTGGCGTGATGGTTTTTTCGTTGAATAATGAATTCTTGAAAATATTTCGCATTGATGCGAATTTAAGTGTATTTGTAGTGTTGTAAAATACCGATCCGGGGGCATTGTTCAGGTCGTATTGTCGGTTGAAATTCACCTGTATCTCCACTTCCGATGGGGCAAAGGCTACCGACTTTTGTACTGCAGTTTGTATATCATTTTGTACCGTAGTTTGTGCCGCCGCTTGCAGCATTGTACCGCGCTCTGCCATTGAGAGGGCATTGATGTTTATTGTGTCATTCCGAAAAACAATCTGTTTTGTTGCTGCCGGGGCTCCGCTCAAACTCGAGGTGGAGTGGCTGGAGTAGAAGTGACGCCCGAATTGTGATGCGATACCGCTCCACCAGTTTGCCAATATCCCGTAAGGATAGATACTCGTTGACGCCCAATAGAGTTGTGGAGAAATGTAGTCTACCGTGCCTTCTTCAAGCCACGCTATCGGGTCGCAGTAAATCTCTTCGTACATATTGCCGGTTAATCCCACTCCTTGTGGCAGGGTTATTCCTCTTGAGGTGGCTACCGATTCATTTGTCGTCCATGTGCCGAAGGGTGATACTCCGAATTTTACGTATGGTTTTATAGCTTGTATTGTGTCGTAAACTGCTTTTATCATTTTGTTTACATTCTCGCGTCTCCAGTCGCCTACGCTTTTGTTTGCCGGTTTATACAGGCGTTGTGTGGCGGCATCTAAAGTGGTAGGTGTGCCTCCGTACGCATAGAAATAGTCGTCGAAAACAATGCCGTCAACGTCGTAATTATTTATTATCTCACCGATAATCTGTTTTATTCTATGGCGTACTTCAGGTAGCCCCGGATTCAAAATGGTGGTATAGCCGCCATAATCCAATATCCAATCGGGATGTGTGTTTGAGTAGTCGGTAGATAATGTTCCGTAGGTAGTGCTGCTTGATGAATAGCGGTATGGGTTCAGCCATGCGTGCAGCTCCATTCCCCTTGCGTGTGCCTCTGTGATGGCGAAAAGCAGAGGGTCGTATCCGGGATTTTTACCCCTGGTTCCGGTGAGGTATGTACTCCAATTCTCGTATTGTGAGGGGTACATTACGTCACTCATTCCCCTGATTTGGAAGAATATAGCGTTGAATCCGCACGCTTTCATCGTGTCGAGAATTGCTGTGAGTTCCGCTTTTTGGGCATTTATCTGTGTAGCATCATTGCTGTTGTTTATCTGTGTCTTGGGCCAATCTAAGCCCCACACGGTAGCTAACCATGTTGAGCGTAACTCCCTTGCCGGTGTCGTGGCTTGTACACTGATAAAAACAAGTATAGCCGCTATTATTGTTGGTATTCTTCTCATATTTTGCTTTTTGTTCGGTTGTTGAAAAAAGGATGACGAGAACTATTTTCTCCGTCATCCTTCAAAGAAAAATTTTTATCGAATATTGTTATTAGAATAGTTTTGACGGTTTGTTGTTGATAGAAACTCCGTAGATTTGTACACCTGTAATTACAGGCTCGGCATAGTTTTTGTCCGCGCTGACTTTATACAATCCGGAAGGAATGCTGTTGTCGCTTGATCGGTATCCGAAGTATACATCACCGGTAGCTTCGTCTAAAGCAAGTTGACAGATGCCGATAAATTCGCCGCTGCTGCCTTCGCCCATTCCCGCTTCGGTAATTGGCTCCAATGCTTTGTTGTCGGCTGTTTTTATCATGTATTGTGCCGCATCAGAACGGCTTTTTATTGTTTCTAATTGTGCTAATGTGCAACGATAAATACCGCCTGCTCCGGTATCGAAGAGGGTGAAGTAGAAGAGTCCGTGTTTTGAATCATAGACTATGGCTTTCGGACATAAGCCCGGAAGTGCTATACCTGCGCTCGGCACCGGATCTTTGTCAGTGCGTGCCTCTTTCAAAATGTCGCTATCGGTAAAGCGGAAGATTCCTAACCCGTTATAGGTCTTGCACCAATACCATACCCCGTTGATTTTTGTAAAGCAGGCGTTCATTGCTCCGTAGCTCAATCCGTTGTTGTAATATCCTAAATGGTCGTTTTGTACGTAATATGGATATTCGTCACGGTTGAACGACTGATTTCTTTCTTTAAGTGAGATGGTTGCAAATCCGGTATTTCTGTTTGAGAAATAGAGTTTATCTCCTTCGATATATCCGTAAAACGGGTCGTCAAAGGCTGCACTTGAGTTACTTAACATTGTCTCTACTTTGCTTCCGTCGTAGCTCATCACAGTGATTTTTCCATCGCCCATATTTCCGTCTTCGTCGTTGATATAGGTGAATTGTAAACCGCAATCCAAGATGTATAATGAAGAGTCGTTATAGAGCAAATTCAATGGGTGTTGTCCGGATTTTACTCCCATGTCAAAAGGCTCGTTGGAAATATTCTCCGGTAGGTTACTGATGAGTTTATATGCCATAATATTGCCGGATTTCACGGCGTAGTAGATGGTCGGTACCGCCTCATTATAAGCCACTTGCACGTTTAGTTTGCCCTCTTCGAGCATTCTGCCGCCAAGGGTTACCATTAAGCGTATTTGTTGTGAACCCACGTTGCTGAATTTTATCTTACCCGGGTCTTTTCCTTCAAAAGTTGTTATCTCTTCACCGGCTTCATTTATCGTTCCTGCAGGGAATGACCATGTATAAACCTCTGGAAGTCCCTCCGGATTCGGTAATTCTACATTGAAGGATACATAGGTTTTACTTACCTCGCAAACTTCGTCTTCTATCGGATTTAACGATAATATTGGTTTTATATCGCTGATAAAGATAGGGTTAACGGCATATCCTTTGCCCTCTATTGTGAGCCTTACTTGATATGTGCCGGCGGTATTGAATTTGTGTACTATCGTGTCTCCGATGCCTGTTTCCCCGTCGCCAAAGTCCCAATGACATTCGCCCTCGGCAACTCCCGTGCTTTCAAATTTTATCCGTGCACCTACGTAATAGTCAATCTTAAATGTTTCATCTATAATAGAATAGGTGAATGCTACGTCCGGATTCGGCAATTCCTCTTCGGTGAGTAAATGGTCGATACATCCGCTAAAGGCTATTGTTGCCAATGCCAAGATGAATAGTTTTATTTTGTACGTTTTCATATCGCTCTCTGTTTTAATTTAAGTCAATAGTTTTCTCTATAGCCGTTCCGTGAATATTTTTTGTGGTTACACAATGTAAGTTTGAATTGATATAGTACGAACGGCTGAATTCTATTTCGTAATTATTCTTTCCGCTATTGAATATCAATTGTTCGAAGGTGATGCCGTCGAAAATGGTTTTTACTTCAGCAGGTACCTCTTCGTTTTTAAACATATACTCATAGCTGTTTGAGTTTTCGTCGAATACGGAGTCGGCATAGATTTTAAAGTTCTCTACAAGTCCGAGTCCCGTGAGCATCTTTTCGAAATCCTCGTATTTCATCATGCTATAAAGGCTGTCTTTGAAATGCTTTTTGAATCCCTCTCCGAAATATGTTATCACTTTGTTGTCATCATAAGTGTCGGGAGTACTCCATGATACCGACGTCAATGTGTTGCTGGTAGGGAATTCGGCGGCAAAGGTATATGCTCTGATTGAGTCGTTCCATGTTCCTTCATCATGTGCGTAGGTAGAGATGCATTGGTCCATACGCTCTACACTCTCGGTACTTGTGGTGATAGAGTAGGAGAATGTTGAAAGCCAAGGGCAGTTCACCATCTTGTCTTCTTTTTTTACTATGTTGTACCACACTTCCAAATGGTCGATAACGCCGTCGCCGGTGATGTAGTATTGGCAAACGAAAGGCACGTTACTGCCCGCTTTTACAGTGCTGCTACTTACTTCCCAATATACTTGCGGTGCCATTGGTCCCGTGATGACGTTATTGTCGAGCGAGTCGTGTTTGTCGCAACTAATCATGCTTATCAGTGCAATGCTTAGTATGATATATTTTATCTTGTTCATAATCTTACTTATTATTGTGTTTGTTTATTCCCATTCTGTTGCGTCAGAGCATGTTACGAAATTGTTGTTTTTCTTGGCCCATATCATACGTTTTCTTAACCAATCCGGGTTTTTGTAAGCTCCGAGTTGCTCTAATTGTGCTCTGTTGTATTTATCTTCTGTTTCAGGGTCGTAATTGAGTCGGTTTACCCATGCGTTTGGTGAGAATTTTGCATTGATACCGTAATTCTTAGGTGTAGTCCAATATACCTCATAGAGGTTATATGGTCTTGTCAATGAGAATTCTTCCGTGAAACTTGCTGCGGTATATTTCTTTAAACAGCCTTCTGGGTGACATTTTTTTACGGTGTAAACGAATACATTGTCGTATGCAATACCGTTTGTTGCACTTGAATAGTTATATCTGCGTACGTCGGTCCATTGCTCTGATTGGAGGTACATGGCCACGTATTTCTGCTGCATAAGGTCGGCAATGGTGAATGTTTCGGCACTTGGGAGGCGTACTTCAAAGAATAGGTTGTAACGATTTGTTTCATACGTTGTATTTGTTGTTACACCATATCTCTCCATACTCTTTTTCACTGCCTCTACGGTGGTGTTATAGGCGCCGATTTTGTCGCCTGACCAATATTGGGCTTCCGCTTTGATAAACATTAGTTCTTCGGTAGTTATCAAGGCGATATATCCGTTGTCGCGTGTGTAAGGGTTGTTGCCGCTTGGTGCGTATAAATCAGGGTAATAAGTGAGTTTCATAGAGGTAGGCATACCGATATTGTTTTCGATATATCTCAAGGTTTTTGCTCCGTCGCCGTTGGCTCTTGGTGTCATCATCTTCTCTGCTCTCGGGTCAAGGGCATATCCCGGAATGATTGTCGTTGATTGATACATATACATTCCCAAGAGGCCGTAACCGAAGAATTTTGATGGTATTGCATCAGTGAGGAGGTTGGCACGTCCTTGTGCCCATCCGAGGTTGCAAGTCGGCTGTGATGGTCCCCACGGACAGTTCTTTTCTCCGGAGCCTGATCCGTCAAACTGATATAATGGCTCTTGCCAATTTCCATCATTCAATATTTCATCTACCAAGGTGATGATGCGTTGACATGTGGCAGGGGTATTGTCCCAATTCGGCAACTTCCTTATTAACATTCTGGCTTTGATGGCTTTGGTATATAACTGCCATTTCTTTAGATCACCACTATATATTCTATCCATCTTGGTAGTGATGGTTTTGTTTGTGGCGCATTCGGTGTAAGAAGGGTCGTTATAAAGTTCGATAAGCTCGTCTAATTCCGCCTCAAGCCATTGGTAAATACTCTCTTGTGTGTCGTATTTCGGTTGTATGGATTGATAGGCTTCGGAGTGTGGCATGTCGCCGAAAGCGTCTGTGGTGATGAGTGTGCTGTTTGCTTTTAGAGTGCGACCTATGAGAATGAAATTCGGTGATTTTATCTCTTCTGCCGCATCTATCATGGAGTTTACGTTCACTCCTATGTCGTAGTAGTGTCTGCGCCATTGAGGGTGACGGTTCATGGAGAGGAATTCCCAGCCGTTTTTGTAGGCATAGCCACTTACTTGGGCCCTTCCTCCGGTGGTCAGGGCTTGACTGAGATAGGCGCCGTATTCGGCATGGTCGTATTGGCTCTGTGCAGTGTAGAACAATAGGGTAGGCAATACCTGGTCGGCTGTTACTACTACCGGGTTGTCAGGACTGGTATTGATGTCGTAAAAACCTTCACAACTGCTTGTTACTGTGGCTACTGCTATTATTGTTGCAATATATAGTGCTATCTTTTTCATCTCTTTTTCCTCCTTTAATTAAAATCCGATATTAAATGAGAAGTTAAATCCGCGTGTCGTTGGCACTGCATAGTTGTCAATACCGCCCGATCCGGTACCGCCTGCGTCGGAAGAGGCGTTGATCATCGGGTTCGATCCGGTGTATTTGGTCAGGATAAACAAGTTCGTTCCGGTCAATGATACCGAAAGATTGGTGATTGGAGAACGCTTGTTTACAAGGCTTGTAAAGTCGTATGATAGTGTGAGGTGGCGTAAACTGATATATGAGCCGTCCTCTATAAAGTTGCTGCTCACTGCAGAGTAATAGTTGGTTATTGTGTTGTAGTCGAGTACTATAGGTGTGGTGTTTGGAGAGTATGTGCCATCGCCGTTGTCTACTACACCTTCCCATACTACCTGGCGTCCTCGATATTGCTCAAGGGCTTTGTGCATACCGTTACTCCATAAACTGCGTGCTGTAATGTTGGCTACATCACCTCCGAGTCGTCCGTCAAAAAGGGCGCTGATTTTGAAATTCTTATATCTGAAGGTGGTGCTGATACCGGCTTGGAAGAGTGGCTCTCGATTTCCTATTAATGCCGATTTCGTAGGGTTGATTTTCGGGTATCCGTCTTCTCCTATTATCACTTCTCCGTCTTCCGTGCGTAGATAGTCTTTTCCCGTGATGGCTGTGGTACTTCCTCCAAGGAATGATGTCGGGAAGATATCTCCGTATTGGGTACCTTGTATCTCGGTCATTCCGTCAGGTAAGTTCAATAATGTACCTCTATTCAATCCAAAGTTCACGCCAAGTGTCCATGTTACGTTTTTACGCTTGATAATGTCTTGGTCGTATTGGAATTCAAAACCGTGATTCTTTATAGTTCCTTCGTTTCGAGTCATAAGGATATGTCCTGATGATGGGGATACACGTACGGTAACTATCTGTTTGTCTGTCGTTGTAGAATAATAAGCGAGGTCGAAGCGGGTACGATCTTGGAAGAATCTTAATTCAAGGCCTATCTCCCAAGATGTGGAAATTTCAGGTTGAAGGTTCTGTGCAACACTCTTACTTGGGTCGGTTCCGTAGCCGCCGTCAGGGAGTGTAGGGTATTGTGTGTATTTGCGGTCGTAGAGATATGGTTGTGCATCTTTACCTACTTTTGCCCAGTTGCCGCGTAATTTACCGTAGGTGAATTTCTCGTTGGAAATCTTGAAAATCTCCGACCAGATTATACCTGCCGTTACTGATGGATAGAAGTATGGGTTGTGCTCTTTAAGAATAGTGGAACTCCAGTCCCAACGTCCTGTTACCGACAATGAGGCAAGACCTTTATAGTCTGCTCTAATCTCTCCGAATACGCCGGCATTGCGTTTGTGGCGGTGGGTGAGAGATACGTCTTGTACGTTGATTACTTCACTGACGTTACTCATGCTATATACGCCCGGTATGATAAAGTCGCGCCCTTTAACCGCTGATGATTCGGAGCGGGTGTCTTTATATTCTCCTCCTACCATAAAGTCCATATTGAACTCTTTCGGCAATTCCAAATGGTATGATATAGTACCTGTTGCAGTGAGTAATGATCTGTTACTTGAGGTGTAACTATATGATCCAAGTAGGTTCTTGTCTATCTTATCAAGCTGACTTTGTGTGAGATATGGTGAGGTGATGTCCGGCTCAGGGATTATTATAGAGTCGTCGAAACGTGGTACTGTATAGCCGTCAAAGGTGTAGTAGTTGCTGTCGTAACTTACTCTACCGGAAATCTCGAGCCCTTTTATCGGTTTGTAAACGATATTTCCCATCAACATATTACGGGTAGATGTGTTCTTGTTTTTATCCATATATCTGCTCCATAATGGGGATATCGGTGAGTTGGCTTTTTCGTCGGCGAAATATCTGAAACGGATTGATCCGTCAGGGTTTGCATAGTTGGTGATATCGTCGGTGATAGGCCAAGCATATACGCTTTGCAGCACGCTGCTACCACCCGATGTGCGGTATTGGTTGTTATTGATATTGGCAAGCATGCTGATAGATACTTGCTTGGAAATGTTATAAGTACCTTTAAGCATCAAACCCACTTTTTGTAAATAGTCGTTAGGCACGATACCGTCGTTGCGAGAGAAGTTTGCAGAGGCAAAACCTTGGAATTTCTCCGTTCCTCCCGTTACGTTGATGTCGTATTTGTGATAGAATCCGTTTTGGAAGAAATTCTTGACGTTATTGTAAATCGGGGTTGTTTCTGAAATTGTAGGTCCCCAACCGCCTCCGGTTTGCTCTTTGTAGAATCCTAATGTTCCGGGACCGTACATAGTTTGTGTCTCTACAAGGCGTGTAGGGGTGTCGAGTTGCCAGCTGGCACTTGCATTTACCGTTATCTTGCCTACCTTGCTTTGGCGTGTGGTAATCATTATCACACCGTTAGCTCCTTCTTGTCCGTACAAGGCAGAGGCTGCCGCACCTTTTAATACCGTAATATTCTCTATATCACTAGGGTTGATATCATTCATACTGTTTGCACCTCCCGACAGCGGCATTCCGTCTAATACGAAAAGCGGCTCGTTGCCTTGTGATGAGTTTATTGATGATATACCGCGGAGGATTATCTGTTGTCCGCTATTCGGCGATCCACCGCCCGTAGTAACACTTACTCCGGATATCTTGCCTTGTAAGGCGTTCACAAAGTTGGCGGACTTACTATCGCTGATAGCATCGTCGCCTACACTCTGTACGGCAAAGTTCAATTTCTTCTTCTCTTGTCGAACACCCATAGCGGTTACTACTACTTCCTCCATCATCTTGGAGTCGCTCAACAATATGACGTTGTGTACTTCGTTTTTTACCACTATCTCTTGTGTTTGCATACCGATATAGGTAATTACTAAGGTTTGCCCTTTTTCTACAGTTATGGAATATTTTCCATCAAGGTCGGTGATGGTACCTTTGTTGGTGCCTTTTACTTGTACTGCTGCACCTATTGCAGGCTCTCCATCATCTTTCATTGTTACCACACCGCTTACAGTAATGGATTGCGCCATCGCACTGCCTATTACTGTGGTTATGGTAATAATGAGGAGTAAAAGTTTTTTCATATTTTTGTTGATTTAAATTTTTATTTATCTTGTTTTTTGAAATAATTTTCTTCGATAGTAAAGAAATGTTTTCCTATGAAATAGATAACAAAAGCGTCAGTCGTTTTCTTTTTTGTAGGCTTCTATAGCGGCTTTCACCGACCCGTACATAAGTAGTAAATTTTTTGCTTGGTCGTAACCGAGCCCTAACTCTTCTACTATCATTCTGGTGCCACGGTCTACCAATTTTGCGTTGGTGAGTTGCATATTCACCATCTTATTGTCTTTCACCCTTCCGAGTTTTATCATTGTGGTGGTGGTAATCATGTTAAGGATAAGCTTTTGAGCGGTACCGGATTTGAGTCGGGTACTTCCGGTGACGAATTCCGGACCTACGATAGCCTCAATAGCTATGTCGGCCTCTTTTGCAATCGGGCTGTCGGGGTTGCAAGAGATGGAGGCTGTCAAGATGCCGTTTTCGCGAGCGTGGCGTAATGCCCCGATAACGTAAGGTGTTGTGCCTGATGCGGCAATACCTATCACTACGTCTTTATTACAGATGTTGCGTTCTTTGAGCTCTTCCCAACTGCGGTCAAGGTCGTCTTCCGCTGCCTCTACAGGGTTTCTCAACGCAGTGTCGCCCCCGGCTATCAAGCCTATTACCAGCGTGTTGGGCATTCCGAAGGTAGGTGGTATTTCCGATGCATCCAATACTCCTAACCTTCCGCTCGTACCGGCGCCTAAATAGAAGATGCGTCCCCCTTTTTTCATACGTGGTACTATCATCTCTACCAATTTCTCTATGGCAGGTATCGCCTCACCTACTGCTATAGGTACTTTCCTATCTTCATTATTCATGTCGTGAAGCAACTCCCCGATACTCTTTTCTTCTAAATTGTGATAAAGTGAACTCTTTTCTGTAATCTTTTCAAAAGCCATAATCTCTTTTTTTATTAAATTGTTTTGCTGCCGCTTATTTAATTATTTTGAGTGGTATTCTATAAGTCCTTCTATCGGATTCTGATAGATTTCCGATACGGTAATTTCACATTTTTGTGCGGCTTCTTTTAATTCTTTTTCAAAATAGTAGGCGATAGACCCTACAAAACCTACTTCCGTATCTTTCCAACTGTCGAACTGCTTGATGTTGCGGTTAAAAAAGAGCGTAAAGCTATTGACAATCATATTATGAATATAATCATCTTCTCTTTTTTCATACATGAATTTTGTGAAATTCGCCAACCAACGATTAGGAAATGGTTGTTTATATACATGATTTACAACGTCGAGATAGGTGCCGTTGTAAAATTTTTTAAATTCTGCCAGAATGTTTTCCGGCATTTGATTTTTTATATAATCTGCTATTAATGTTTTTCCAAGTACGGCACCACTGCCCTCATCACCTATGATAAATCCACCGGCAGGGATGCTTTTAACTATTTCATTTCCATCGTAATAAGCGGAGTTTGAACCGGTGCCCATAATGCAGGCTATGCCTTTTTGATGCTTGAAAATACCTCGTGCCGCACCGAGCATATCACTGCTTACTTCCGCTTTGTCACTATTTAATACCTGCTGTAATGTTTTTGCTAATTTATTATTTATCTGACTATCAGCACAACCGGCTCCGTAGAAATATACGGAGTTTATTTTATTTTCCCCGCCTATCTCTTGGCATAAGGTGTTTTTTAATTCGGCTTCTATCTCTTCTTCCGTTTGGTAAAATGGGTTTATACCTTTTGTAGTTATGTCTTTAACCCTTTGATTACCACTTAATAAGCACCATGCTGTTTTCGTAGAGCCGCTGTCTGCTATCAATATCATAATCTATGATTTTTTATAAGTACTATGATATTGCAAAGTAACAAAAAATTTCTTGAATAAAAAAATTTACAAACGTATAATTTTAATTTATTAACAATAAACTAATTTTTCTAAAAAATTATTCTAAAATGATACTGGCGCGGTAAAGGGTGTTGTCGGAAATAGGGCATAGCGAGAAGTAACCTTTGTAGAATTTGTTGTCTCTACACTCCATTTTTTGAGCTTCATATCTGCTGTTGTGGTGCTCTAATAATTCACCCGGTGGCAAATGGTCGATGACGAACATGCCTTCCGAACCGCGATATACGTATCTGTCGTAGAGTATCCTTGCCACCATTCCCATCGTCATGCGTAGATTGATTTCTACCATCGGGTTTAGATAATAGTTCTCCCCTTCTTGGTAAATAAACATGTCCACTCCGATGTAGCCGGAGTAATATGGTGCTATATTGTTCTTGAAAAAAACGGTTAGTTTCTCTTTTACCCAATCAAGCTCTTCGGTAGATACCCATTTGTTTAATTTCTCTACTATGGCTTCGTTGCTTAATAAGCGGTTGCCTCGATAAATGCCGGTGCCCTCTGTGTAGAATAGTGAATAACCTGCAAAAAGCACTTCGCCTTGTATAAGCCTGAATTCCATGGCAAAATCACGCACCCTTTCATAGGCTTTTTCTACCATTATCGAGCCTTGCTTTTCGATAACTCGTTTACACCAACCTTCATTGCTCGGCATCAGTACTTTGTTTATCCAATAAACTCCTTTGCCACTGCTGCTCCATGGCGCTTTTATTACCACTTCTTCGCTGCTCTTGATGTGTGAAATTACGTCTGAAATATTGTTGTATTCTATGGCAGGCTCCGGGAAGTGAAATTTATCGCACGCTTCGTCGCGTAAATATTGCATGGCTTTTGAGGCTATCCTCCTGTGAGACAGCTCTTTTATCTTGTTGATATATGCTTCGGATGGCAGCATGTGTGGGTCTACACCGTTTTGTATGAAGTATTTACGTACAGCTAAATCCCATCCCCATGGTTCCGCTTTACACTCTTTCATAAGGTCGGTTGTAAAGGGTGCTACCGTTTTTATATCAAGATTTATGGGGTTATATTCTTCCGGAAAGGTCTGGTCCGAGAGCACTACTCCTCCCGTTTCAGCATACCAACATGGCAACAAACTGAGGTCGCCGGATAAGAATGCTGCAGACTCCGGTGGTGTGAAATTCGAACTTCCATTGGCTAAGGCCATGTCGTGCTCCGGATTAAAATAATATAATTTTGGCATCTTTTTTACCTCTTCAATTTTTATCTTTTTACCTTATTAAATAAAAAAAACTTATAGGAGCTATGTGTTGTTGACCCCTATAAGTTAGTAATTATGAGCAATTAGAAAATATTTGTTATTTACGTTTATGATTCTCTTTTAAGAATTCATCCATAGCTACGGAGATAGAGGTGTATTTCGGTGATGGTACTTCAATATCCAATCTTAAGTTGGCATCCTTTATCGCCTGTGCTGTTGATGTACCCAAACATCCTATCACTATGTCGCCCTGATCGAAATTTGGAAAGTTCTTCAACAATGCCGCTATGCCTTGAGGACTGAAGAATATCAACATGTCGTAATTGAACGGCTCATCAGGCGTGAAGTCGTTACTAACTGTGCGATACATCGTTGCCGTGTGATAGTCTAACTTGCTGTTTTGTAATATCTCCATAATGCCGTCGTTGTTATTCTCCGGCAATACAAACAGATATTTCTCCTTTGCATGCTTGTTGATAACCGAAAATAGGTCTTCCAACTTACCTGTAGTCCCAAAAAATACTTTGCGCTTGCGGTAGTTGTTTACCAAATGCTTCTGTAAGAAATTGGCTATAGATTCTGATATGCAGAAATATTTTAAATCAGGATTTAAATTGCGCTCTATGTTGAGCTCTTTTATCATCCTGAAAAAATGCTCTATACCCACTTTGGAGGTAAAAACCACCGCAGTATGCTCTAATATATTTACCTTTTGTTCGCGAAATTCTCGTGCATTTATCGGGTCAACTTTAATAAATGGACGAAAAACTAACTTGACATTGTATTTTTCTGCAAGAATATTAAATGGCGACTTACCATCCGCAGGTTGAGGTTGTGATATTAATATTTTCTTGACTTTCAAAGCTTTACTCTCCTTTATTTTGGCTTAAGTCAGTTTAAAAAACTATCTTAAGTAGTATAAATACGGGTAAAATTTCCATCGCGCAAAGGTACAAAAAAATATAAAATAACGAACTTATTCCGTTAAAAAAAATTTGAAACAGTTTTATACATACTGCATTGAACATTGCTATGCCCAATAAAATTAAGATTATCAATGATATTTTTTGAATTATCTCCGCTCCGTATATAAGCCCTATTGAAATCGGAAAACATAATATTCCCAATAGGCAGATGAGCACAAAATAGGCGTTGATATAGGTGGCTGCTTGCACTTTTAAGCCGAATACAAATCCGCAAAATTTTATTATTCCGTATTTCAACAATAGTAAAATACCTACCCCTATCGCGGGTAATATTATCATCTTGATACTATACTCATTGATGATTTTATAATACTGAAGGGCCGCCGATATCGTAAGACTATAACTGAATGCTATTATTATCCATATCAAGATATTAGCCCATATCTCCGTCTCTTCTTTATCGTAGTTCATTATCCTGCTGCGACTGTTTATCAAATTGCCTACCAGCAGTTTATACTTTTTTTTGTGTACGGAAATAGAGGTTACTAACGATATGATGATGGCTAATATTATGGCACCTGTCCATGGCCAAGTGTTTAATAAACCCGTGTTTCGCTCTATTATCGGTAATGTTTCAAATATCATTGCTCTTTTTTATGATCTGAACATAAAATATACAGCCCCGAGCATACATAGTCCCGCCCATATATAGTCCCATTTAAAGGGTTGATTCATAAAGAATATCGAGAATGGAATAAATACACTTAGGGTTATTATCTCTTGTATTATCTTGAGTTGTGGCAGCGTGTATACCGTATAACCTATGCGGTTGGCAGGCACCATTATCAGATATTCAAATAGGGCTATGCCCCAACTCAATAGCGCCGCTACATACCATGCTTTATTATTCAAATTCTTTAAATGCCCATACCATGCATAGGTCATAAAGCAATTGCTCGCTATCAACATCAGTACTGTAATAACGTATGGGTTGAAAATTTTTGATAGCATAAATGTTATTTTTTATTGGTTTTAATAAAGTTCCAAAAGTCGAAGAGTGCTTGATTGGCTACTCGCTCTTGATGTTGCTCTCTTGTGGTGGTGAATACATATCTGTTACACACCGTTTTATCTTTGCCGGCAATGGCTATGAATACCAATCCTACGGGTTTTTCTTCACTCCCTCCTGTTGGCCCGGAGATGCCCGTGGTAGATATTGCGTAGTCGGTATTCATCCGCGTTCTGCACCCCTCTGCCATCTCTATTGCCGTGGCTTCCGACACGGCTCCTTCTTGCTCTAAGGTGCTGTGGTTGACTCCCAACAGCTGCTCTTTCTTCTCGTTGGAATAACAGATAAGGCCCCCTTCGTAATAGCTCGATGCCCCGGATGTGGATACTATCTTATGACCTATCAACCCCCCGGTGCAACTCTCCGCAGTGCTTAGTGTCGCCCCTTCCGCCATGAGCATCCTGCCTATTACAGCCGATATAGTGTCGTTGTCATACCCGTAAATATTGTCGCCTATTATGCCCTGTAAACGAGAAATCAATAGCGCAACTTCTGACTCTAATTTCTTGTGGTCGCTGCCATATGCCGATAAACGAAGCCGTACTTTCCCCGCCTCAGGCAGATATGCAAGTTTGATATATGATGGTAGCGAATCTTCCCAAGCGGCAATCTTGTCTGCCAAAAAACTCTCGCCTATTCCAAATGTTAGTATGGTTTTATGTACTATGGCCTCATTACCCATCTTTTGCTCTATCAAGGGCAATACCTCATTTGTCATCAGCCATTTCATCTCAAAGGGTACACCCGGCATGGAGATGATGATATGCTTCTCTTGTTCAAACATCATGCATGGTGCAGTGCCCACTTTGTTTAATATCACTTTGCAACATTTCGGCACTAAAGCTTGGTCGTGATTTACTGCTGTAAAGGCTAATCCTCTCCTTGTGAAATAGTTACGTACATTCTCTAATGTCGGCTCATGCACTATCAGCTCGGAATGGAAAAATTCGCATAGGGTAGTCTTCGTAATGTCGTCTTTGGTAGGCCCTAATCCCCCGGTTATCAATATCAAATCAGCCTCTTTGAGCGACCTTGTCATACTTTTTTCTATCGCCTCTTTATCGTCGGCAATTACCGATATGTCGGTCACTTTTACGTTGAGTTTGTTGAGCTCTTCTGCCATCCAACTTGCATTCGTGTTTACTACTTGACCTATGAGTAGCTCATCACCTATATTAATAATGTGTGCTTTCATAATGATTTTTATATAGCTTTTATATTCTATATACCTGTTTTACGCCTTTTATCTTGGTTAGTTTTTTACATAATGTCTCTATCTGTGCGGTGTTGTTTACTACAACGGTAATGTTGCCTTCGAATAATCCTTCGTGAGAATCTACTGATATAGAGCGCAATATGATTCCGGTTTCTTTGTTTATGATAGAGGTTATGTTTGTAACGATGCCGATATCGTCTTTTCCTATAATCCTTAATCTGGCGGTGTATTCCCCTTTTGCAGAGGTTCCTGCCCATGTGGCTTTTACTATTCTATAGCCGAATTTGGATATCATAGCGGGGGCGTTAGGGCAGTCGCTTTTGTGTATCTTGATGCCTCCGTTCACGGTTACAAAACCGAAGATGTCGTCACCGAAAATAGGGTTACAGCATTTTGCCAAGGTGTAATCGATATTTTTTAGGTTCTTGTCGATAACGAGGGCATCGGTATTTTTTGTAATCTTTTGCAGCTCCGTTTCTCCAACAAATCCCTCTGCCGAGCGTGGCATTTCCGCTTGATTATTACTCTCTTCTTCACCGCTAAGATGCGCCCGTAGTAATTGTAGGTTTATCTTTTCTTGATTGATGGCAACATAGAATTGTGTCAGCGTTTTATATCCCGCTTTTTTTGCTTCGCGAATAATGGCGTTATCGTCGAATTCCAATTTCCAATTCTTTAGCCTACGCAGTAATAATTCCCTACCTGTTTCCGCTTCTTTATTCTCTTGCTCTTTTAATTGCTGGCGTATATGTGTTCTTGCTTTTGAAGTGCACACATAGTTGAGCCAATCTTGTCGCGGTTGCTGTTGCTGTGAGGTGAGAATCTCTACTTGGTCGCCGTTATTGAGTATATGCTTGAAGGATACGTGGTGATTGTCGATCAATGCACCGGTACATTTGCTGCCTACTTTGCTGTGAATATTAAAGGCGAAGTCGAGTACCGACGCCCCTTTCGGCAATTCTATCAAGTCGCCTTTGGGGGTGAATACAAAGATGTTGTCGTTGTAGAGTTGCATCTTGAATTCATCGATAATCTCTTTATTGCTCTCGGATGAATTTTCGAGCATATCTCTCAAATTCTTCAGCCATAAGTCGGTATTTGCCGAGTCGCTTTTGCCTCCTTTGTATTTCCAGTGTGCTGCAACACCTTTTTCGGCTATCTCGTCCATCCGTTCCGTGCGTATCTGCACTTCCACCCATTTCCCTTCAGGACCCATTACCGTGATATGTAGGCTCTCATAACCGTTGCTCTTCGGCATCGATATCCAGTCTCTGAGTCGATTGGTATTCGCCGTATACATATCTGTCACTACGGAATAGGCCCTCCAACATGCCGATTTCTCTTCCGATTCGTCACAATCTATTATTATTCGTATCGCGAAAAGGTCGTACACTTTTTCAAAAGGCACTTGCTGCTTGCGCATCTTATTCCAAATAGAGTAGATACTTTTGGTGCGCCCTTTGATTTCGAATTTTAAATTGTTTTCCTGCAATCTTTTCTTTACAGGCTCGATAAATTTATGTATGTATGCATCGCGACTCTTTTTCGTTTCGTTCAGCTTGTGGGCTATCTCTTTATATATGTCGTAAGAGGTGTATTTTAATGATAGGTCTTCAAGCTCCGTCTTGATGCCGTAAAGTCCCATCCTATGTGCCAATGGTGCATAGAGATACGATACTTCTTGGGATATCTCTTGTTGCTCTTCTTTGTTCATCTCCGATAAATGACGCATCGTATCAAGCCGCTCTATTATCATTATCATTATCACTCTCACATCGCCTACAAGTGATAAGAGTAATTTCCTAAAATTCTCACTTTGTACGGATACGTGCTTCTCGTATAGTGATTGCACTTTGGCAAGCCCCTCTACGATTTCTGCCGTTGTGCTGCTGTAGTTGATTTTGATATGGTCGGCGGTTACTTTTTTGTTCAGTATCGGATATAATAATACCGATTCTATGGTATGATGTCGTAGTTGTATCTCTCTATGTGCTATGCCGGCTACTCGCATCATCTTCATTATCCGCTCAATATCAATAATGCCTTCTTCGAGTGACGTTTTAAGGTCTCTCTTTAGTTGCTTTTTGATCGGATTGCTGAGTAGCGGTACTTCATGTTTGTAAAAATCTTTGTACTGCTCTATGAATTGTACTTTTTCGGTCATAAATATTTTTGTTTGTAGAATTATAAAAAAGGTTATCTCCGTTGCCGAAGATAACCTTTATATGGTTTATATTCCTTTAATAACCTGTATGTTATCTTCATCAATTATTTGTATTATAAACATGCCTTGAGGTATTTCTACAGTCATGGTATTTCCGGTGCTGCGTTTTTGCCATATTTTATGTCCTAATATGTCGTAACATATTATTTCAGCGTTGTCAGGCACGTTTGTCAGTAAGGCGTTGTTACTACCTTGTTTTTTGTACATCTGTACTTTGTCGTTTTCTGTAAATACTTCGTCTACAGCTACTTCTACCGGAGGTTCTTGGCTGAATTCTCCGCATATACTGATGCTGTCGATGAAGAATACATTCTGACTGCATACAAAGCGAATGCTACTGTGTATAGGAATGAAATTTATTCTGGTTGTCTTCTCTTCTTCCTCTTCGTTGAAGAGTACTTTGCCTACTATTTTGTTATTCTCATCGTATATACTTAGTTCCGATTTCAATGGTGAATAACCTTTTATGTAGAGCTCCATATTGGCGTTCATTCCTAATTTAGGTGAAATTAATTCTCCTTTCTCTGCATTATTTCCCACTTTTATCAAGCCGTTAGAGCAATATATTTTGTTGCCTTGCCAGTTTTTACGGTCGGTATAGAGGTTGATTTCTTCTGTAATTTCTATGTGTGTCGGCTCTGACAGTTTGTTAAAAGATTCTGAGAAGCACAGTAAGCCGTCATTTTCCAAAATATTTCCGTTTTGAGAATATACTGCATAGAGGAAACTTGCTTTGTCAGGGTGATAAAGAGCACCGGGTAGACCAGCATCTGCTGTTTGTGCGTCGGAATTAGTACTCCATCCTTCAAAGATAATGTCATTTTGTAATGGAGTGACGTGTGGTAATATCACGCCGGCTTCACAGCTGCTCTCTGTCAACTCCAATGTGTCGCACTCTCCATAATTACCTGCAAAGAAGGTCACGGAAAAAGGACATGTCTTTCCTCCCATAAAGTCGAAGGTAATAATCGAGTTGCTCTCACTGATATTAGTGATAGGGTATTTGTTATATGGTGTGTAGCTCGTCACATTGGCTGTGCCCGGGAATAAATCCGATGATGTTTCGTAGCCTTTGTTACCTCCGGCTTCTATAATGTTTACTCCCATACTGTTCGCGTCGTTGTTTACCGTGTTTGCGTACCATGTGTATGAGTTGTAACTTATTTTTGTTATCATCATTCCTTTAGCCTCTAAATAGGCGTCCCATCCCGTTCTTTGTCGGTTTTCCAACAGATAGAATACCGACGGATTCGGGTCTTGCCCATTTAAATTATGATTGCCGTTCGATGATATAAGGTATGCTTTATTGCTTGTTTTCAGGTCGTTTAATTTGTATTCGTCAGGTGAATTAAGAATGACCGGAGTAAGCCATCCTACATAAAATCTTTCGTATGCAGAGTAGGTTGGTGGTGTATTTCCTCCGTTGTTGTATCCACCTGCATCCATGATGTCGAAACTTCCAAGGGTCTTGTGGTTTGATCCGTAGTCGGTAATATATAGGTCCGGTAATCCGAGTACGTGACTGAACTCGTGAGTAAAGGTGCCTATACCGCAACGGGTTGAGCCGTAGGAGCCTTTGAATTCAGAGGTGCAGGCATAGTCGTAAATGGTTACTCCATTATATCTGGTTTGACCTGTAACGTAGCCCGGGTATACTACCCACCTGTGGGGCCATATACTGCTTGCCGGTCCGCCCTCCGCTTCATTATTACCGGCATAGTAAATAAAGATGTTGTCTACATAGCCGTCGTTGTCTGTGTCATAATCCGAAAAGTCGACATTAACAGTTGCATCCGCCGCCAATTTGGCGCACGCATCTACTACCATCTGTGCCGGATTTTGGTCGTCTCCGCTCGAATTGTTACCTCCGTAATAAGAGCGGGTATTATCTAATTTATACGGTCCGTACACATCGAAAACAGGACTGTATGTATTCATTGATGCAGTCTCAAAATAGTCTTTTGCCGACCCCGTGGCTCCGTTATAGTTATATCCTTTCTTATTTAATAAATCCGAAATATTCTCTTTCGTGGTCGAAAAGTCCAAATCAGAGTAAGATACAAGGATTACAAGCCCTTTAGAGCCCGTTGTCATTGTAGCTTTCGCACTCTTCGATACCCCTTTTTGTCTGTTGACGGGCGGTACTGACATGCGCTTGCTCTCCATCTTGGCTTTGGCTACGGCGGTCATCTTCTCAAAATCGCACTTGCCTATCTTTTCCAGCTCTCGATTTACTTCCGTACTCCGTAATTCTACATCTGTTACTTTTATCGATGTGCATGTGACAACAGAATTCTTTAATTCTGCATAATAGTAGTTGCCATCACTGCCTTCCTTTATCAAATAACCATCTTCCGTAGTACGAAATGAGTGATTCTCATCACCATAAAGTAGTATGCCAATGGTGTCACTATCTGCTGTAACCACTTTTATTACACCTTTTTTTGCCGGTATGGCCAGCAGGTTTAATGTTATTAAGCAAAGACTTATAAGAAATTTTATCCTTCTCATGTTATATATGATTTGTTATGTTATTCAGATTGGCAAAGTTACAAAAAAATATTATTTAACGATGAGTATCAATCAAAAAAATATTACTAATTTTGTATGCTTGATTTTTGCTACTAAATAAAGGGTATTTTATCTTATCTTTCCGCCCTTTATCTCATGTTTTTATTGTTTTTTTACCGACTAAATCGTAGTTTTTTATAATGAATAATCGCCCGAAAATACTCCTGATAAACGGAAGTCCTCACCAATTCGGATGCACCTATACCGCGTTGAAAGTGGTAGCCGCTTCTCTTGATAAAAATGGTGTCGATACCGACTTTTTTTGGATAGGTAATAAGCCTGTAGCCGGCTGTATTGCATGTAAATCTTGCGTGGAAACCCACCGTTGTGTGCAAGATGATATTGTGAATTCTTTCCTGGATATTGTCGATAATTACGATGGCTTTGTTTTCGGCTCTCCCGTATATTTCGCCTCTGCTACAGGTTCTCTTACGGCTTTCCTCGATCGTGCCTTTTATTCCGGTATTTACCGCACCGGTCGCCTCGTCGGAAAACCTGCCGCTTGCGTTGTCAGTTGCCGTCGTGCCGGTAGTTCCGCTGCTCTCGACCAACTTAATAAATACGTAACTATCAGCGGAATGCTACTCGTTTCCGCTAAATATTGGAATATGGTGCACGGCAATACCCCCGAGCAAGTACTTGCCGATGCAGAGGGTATTAATAACCTGAATTTTCTCGGTGATAACATGTCGTGGGTGGTCAAGGCTTTGCAATGTGCTAAACACAACGGCATTTTACCTCCTAAATGAAATTTTTTCGATAACTCAACACCTTTTTTTGCCCACAAAAACATTAATTAATATTATTTTCTACCAAAAAGATATTGATGATTGACGACGAAACCAAACAAAAGATTTTTGATGCAACTACAATATACGATGTTGTCAGCGATTTCGTAAACCTCACAAAACGTGGTGCCAATTACGTTGGTCTTTGCCCTTTTCATAACGAGAAAACGGGCTCTTTCACCGTCTCTCCTTCCAAGAATATCTTCAAGTGCTTTGGTTGCGGGGAGTCGGGCGGCCCCGTACAATTCATCATGCTTCATGAGAAATTAACCTACCCGGAGGCATTGAGGTATCTCGCCAAGAAATATCATATCGACGTGGTGGAAAAACAGCTCACACCCGAAGAAATTGCCGTCCAATCTAAAGAAGAGGCCATGTATGCCGTTAACGATTGGGCTCAGAAATATTTCGAAGATCAACTTTATAATACCCCTTCCGGCAAAAGTCTCGGTTATTCATATTTCGTAGAAAGAGGTTTTTCTGAGAATACAATGAAGAAATTCTGCCTCGGATATTGCCAAGATGAGTACCACACCCTCTTTGACGCCGCAAAGAAAAAGGGTTTTAAAGAAGAACACCTCCTCGCTACCGGTCTCGTAACGAAAAATGATAAGGGATATTATGCCGATAAATTCCGCGGTAGAGTGATATTTCCTATCTTTTCCGTTTCCGGTAGAGTAGTCGGCTTCGGCGGTAGAATTCTTGGCGCAAAAACAGCCCAATCTGCTAAATATCTTAATTCCCCGGAAAGTGAAATTTACCAAAAAAGAAAAATTCTTTACGGACTTTATCACGCAAAAAACGCTATCTGTAAATACGATTGTTGCTACCTCGTGGAGGGATATACCGACGTTATTAGTATGCACCAATCCGGTATCGAGAATGTTGTGGCATCGTCCGGTACTTCCCTTACCGAAGAGCAAATCAGAGCCATTCGCCGATTTACTAAAAATATTACCGTGCTATATGATGGCGACTTCGCCGGTATTAAAGCTTCTATTCGCGGTATCGATATGCTTATAAAAGAGGATATGAATGTAAAAGTTCTACTCCTCCCCGATGGCGAAGACCCCGACTCTTTCGCCCGCTCTCATAATGCCGTCGATTTCGTTAATTTTATTAACGAAAACCAAGAGAATTTTATCCGTTTTAAAATTAAAATATTACTCAATGACGTGCATAACGACCCCCATAAACGTGCCGAAGCTATCAATAATATTGTGGAAACAATATCGTTTATCTCCGATATCGTTACTCGTGAAGTCTATATCCAAGAGGCTGCAACTTTGCTCGATGTCGATGAAAGGGTATTGGTACGTCAGGTGGCACAAATGCGAAAAAAACATTTCGAAGAGGAACAGAAAAAGGCGTCTATTAATAATGCACGCTATAATTCCGAATCTATGCCGGATAACAGCGGTATTATTCCCGTAATGGATAATCAAAATGATACCGATAACCATTCTAAACCTAATACTCCGATTATCGATAGCATATCCCCTTCGAATTCAAGAATATCAACCCAAAAATCCGACCTGCCTAAAGATAAATATTTCTGCGCGGAACGCAATATCATTCACTACCTTATCTGCTACCCGAAATATCCAATGGTAGATGCCGATTCTAATGCCGTCATTCTATATGATAATGTTATCTCCGCTCTATCGGATGTCGCCCGTGATAACAAAATTTTTACCTATGATGTGTTCAATGATATACTCTCTACCATAGGGGCTAATATGCTAAATGCCAATGAAAAAGATATTCAGCAATTGCTGCTTAATTCCGAAAACCCACTTATTGCAAAAATCGCCGGCGACTGCATAATGCTTGAAGAAGATAAACTTGCCCGCGAACTAAAGGCTTATCCTTATGAGGGTAAGGATCCTAATTACGAAAAACAACATATCGAAGAGGTAAAAGAAATTTTTGTCGGCCGCGTTGCCGATAATGTTTCCGATGTTATTAACGAATATAAGAGCTTGATAGTTAAAGATAAAATAAAAATACTGGAAAAAGATTTTTCCGATGCTTTCAATGCAGGCGATTTATCAAAAGCCGAACAAATAAAATCGGAAATGAATTATTATAACGATATAATCTCTTTTTTATCTCATTCCGAGGATGAATGATATCTCCTTCAAAAAAAATCATTAACTTTGCACCCTTGAATTTTTTTGCGCAATAATATTTAATATTTTTTCTTATATGGCTTACGAACAAGAGATTAACCGCCGTCGCACTTTTGCTATTATTTCACACCCTGATGCAGGTAAAACTACTTTAACCGAAAAATTACTCCTTTTTGGTGGTGCTATCCACGTCGCCGGAGCGGTGAAATCAAATAAAATTAAAAAAACCGCTACTTCCGACTGGATGGAAATAGAAAAACAACGCGGTATCTCTGTGGCTACTTCCGTGATGGGATTCGAATATCGTAACCATAAAATTAATATCCTCGATACCCCGGGTCACCAAGATTTCGCCGAAGATACTTTCCGTACTCTTACTGCCGTTGATAGCGTTATCATAGTGGTGGATGCCGCAAAAGGAGTCGAAGCGCAAACACGTAAACTCATGCAAGTGTGTACGATGCGTAAAACTCCCGTGATGATTTTTGTCAATAAAATGGACCGCGAAGGTAAAAACCCGTTCGACCTTCTCGACGAACTTGAGGCGGAACTCGGTATCAACGTCCGCCCTCTATCTTGGCCTATCAATATGGGTATGAAATTTAAAGGCGTTTATAATATTTATCAAGATAAACTAAACCTCTATACTCCTAATAAACAGCGTATTTCCGAAACTATTGCCGTAGATATCAATTCCACGGATTTCGACGAGATGGTGGGCGGAGATGATGCATCACAACTTCGTGCCGACCTCGAATTGATTAATGGTGTCTACGACCAATTTAATGTCGACTCTTATCTCGCCGCTGATGTAGCTCCCGTATTCTTCGGATCAGCTCTTAATACCTTCGGTGTTAAAGAGTTACTCGATTGCTTTATCGATATCGCTCCTGCTCCACTTCCGGTTGACGCTGTAGAGCGCACTGTTAATCCTCACGAAGAGCCTTTCTCCGGTTTCGTATTTAAAATTCACGCCAATATGGACCCGAATCACCGCTCTTGTATCGCCTTCGTAAAGATTTGTAGCGGCAAATTCGAACGTAATGTGAACTATAAACACGTGCGCCTCGGGAAAATGTTCAAATTCTCTGCCCCTACTGCCTTTATGGCTCAGAAAAAAGAGACTGTCGATGAGGCTTTCGCAGGCGATATAATCGGCCTCCCCGATACAGGTAACTTCAAAATCGGCGATACTCTAACGGCAGGCGAAGAACTCCATTTTAAAGGATTACCTAGTTTCTCTCCTGAAATGTTTAAATATATTGAGAATGCCGACCCAATGAAAACTAAACAACTCCAAAAGGGACTGGATCAACTTATGGGTGAAGGTGTTGCTCAAATTTTTATGCATCAAAATAATAATAGAAAAATAATCGGTACCGTTGGTCAATTGCAATTCGAAGTTATCGAGTATCGCCTCCTTCATGAGTATGGAGCCCAATGCCGTTGGGAGCCTATCTCTCTTTTCAAAGCCTGCTGGATTGAAAGCGATAACCCCGAAGAACTCGAGAATTTTAAACGCCGTAAATTCCAATATATGGCTAAAGATAAGGACGGTAGAGATGTTTTCTTGGCTGAAAGCGGTTACCTGCTCCAAATGGCACAATCCGATTTCCCCGAAATCCGTTTCCACTTTACAAGTGAATTCTAATATCTATTCTTAGCTGATTTGCGATACATTAAGATATTTATCTTGCTTATTTATATCATTTTAGATTTTTAAATTTGTACTTTATTAATATTTTCCGAGTCTCCGATATTTTTTTGGAGGCTCTTTTTTTTCTTTATTAACCTCCTTCCCTAATCGAAAACTCTGTCATTTCTGACACTTTTTTCGATTAGTTTTGCTGTCTCAATAAAAATATCTATCTTTGTAATCGAAAACTCCGTCATTTTATGACATAATTTTAGGTTAGATATGATGATAATTAATAGGAATAAGTACTTGAATGAAATGGTTTCTCTTCGTCATAATGGTATGATAAAGATTATTACCGGTATGAGAAGATGCGGAAAATCTTATCTGCTTTTTCAGTTGTTCCCCTCTTTTTTAAAGAATGAAGACGTTGATAATAACCATATTATAATGGTAGATCTCGAAGATTTTGCCAATCGAGAAATGCGTAATCCCGATAATTTATATAAATATGTAAAAAGCAGAATTGTAGATAATCAAATGTACTATCTGTTAATGGATGAAGTACAAATGCTCGACCATTTTGTAGATGTGTTAAATGGCCTTTTGAAAATTCCTAATATCGACATATTTGTTACCGGCAGTAATGCAAAATTTCTTTCTAAAGACATTATTACCGAGTTCAGAGGACGTGGTTTTGAGATAAGCATTTACCCTTTAAGTTTTAGTGAATACATGTCGGTTTATCCCGGTACTATTCAGGCGGGATTGAACGAATATATGTTATATGGGGGGTTACCTCAGATTTTATCTTATGAGAATGAAGAGCATAAGGTGGAGTTCTTAAAAAAACTATTTGAAGAAACCTATATAAAGGATATTAAAGAACGATATGATATTCGTAAAGATGATGACTTAGAGGAACTTATAAATATTGTTGCTTCATGTATCGGCGCTCTTTCCAATCCAAGTAAACTCGCTAATACTTTTAAAAGTGAAAAGAAATCTCTAATCTCGTATGATACTGTTAAAAATTATCTTGACTATCTTGCTGATTTTTTTTTGATTGAAAAAGCTTCACGTTTCGATATAAAAGGAAAACAATATATTAATTCCCCTTATAAATATTATTTTATGGATTTGGGATTGAGAAATGCCCGCATAAATTTCAGACAATTCGAGAAACCTCATTTAATGGAAAATGTGATTTATAATGAGTTGAGAATAAGAGGGTTTAATGTTGATGTTGGTGTGGTACCGGTTGTGAAAACTGTAAATGGAAAACAGTGTCGATCTAATCTTGAGGTGGATTTTGTTTGTAATTTAGGTAGTAAAAGATACTATATTCAATCGGCTTTTCGAATGGAATCTGAAGAAAAAGTGAAACAAGAAAGTGCTTCTCTGCTTAATATAAAAGATTCGTTTAAAAAGATTATTGTGCTTGGAGAGGAAACCCCTATTCTAAGAGATGATTATGGTGTCAGCACTATAAGTATTTATGATTTCTTGTTAAAAGAAAATTCTTTGGAACTCTAATCGAAAACTCTGTCATTTTCTGACACTTTTTTCGATTAGCTTTTTATCAGTTCCTTCTGTGCGGTGAAATATGGGATAAACTTGATACAAATAGGGATACAACCAATAGTGATGGCTATTGTAAATAGCGCGGTAAAATAGCCCCCTTCGTTTATTGATGCCAATGGGGTGTGTGCCAAAATATGCTCTACAGGGCGGTTGATAAAATTATGTATGCAGAGTGCTATGATAGAATATCTGCCTATATAGCTGATTATCGGCACTCTTTTTATCCATTTACATAGTAATATCACCGATAATGCACTGCAGATACTTAGTAGTATGATAATGATAAAATTTCCCTCTATAATGTTGTAATGTACATAATATCTTAAATCGAAAAAGTAGTCGATGATAAAAGCTACCGCATAAAAGCCTACCGCATAAAGCGGAAGATATTTGTCATACTTGTTAGGCAATAGTATATCGCTCTTTTTCAATAGATAACCGAAATAAAAGAATGGAATCGCTGTTATCGACACGTCGAGTAAAAAGGGTAGTTCTATGCCGTTATGCGACAGCATTACCCCGATAGCCGATAACGCACCGAAGATTATTACACGTATCCATTCTGATTTTATGTATAAGTGAATAATACAAAATATGATATTGGTCCAATATAAAGCTAATAAAAACCAAATGGGACCGTTGAAATATTGCCTGCCTGTAAATACATCGGTTATCCCTTGTGTTACAGTTAATTGTATCATTTCCGGACGCACCGCCTTGATAGCGTAAAAGGCTACATATCCTAATAGGTAGAAGAATATAAATGGTAAAAGTATTTTATTGGTCTTCTTGACTATAAAATTTTTAAAACCTCCGTATGTCTTGAAAAATAATCCGGATAGCATGAAGTATAATGGCATACGCATGGAGTCTAACCCCGGAAACGAAAGGTTCATATCGCAGTGCACGCATATCACCATTATGATACATATCCCTTTTGCTAAATCAATAAATTCGATACGATCATTCATTCGTAAAAAACTCTTTCTCCAAAAATTAAATTACAGACCCTCAAGTGGATAAAATGCCCTTTCTTAAAAAACTCTTCTTAACTCTCGACATCGAAAG